>CEPK01118058.1_pt1 | contig 13051 bp, 10 predicted proteins | sample 356231 | NCBI WGS metagenome assembly CEPK01 (sample SAMEA2620259, study PRJEB7988) | marine metagenome | biome: marine biome (ENVO:00000447); feature: deep chlorophyll maximum layer (ENVO:xxxxxxxx); material: "saline water (ENVO:00002010), including plankton (ENVO:xxxxxxxx)" | depth 80 m
TATCGTAGAAACGTTACGGTATACGAGGAAGTAGATACTAATGATTGCAGTGATGGCAAAATTGCTGGTGGTATTTTAGGTGGTGCTGCTGGTGCTGCATTGTCTCAAGGAGATGGACGTTGGTGGGCAATCCCATTAGGTGCAGTGGTTGGTAGTGCTATAGGATGTGATGCTGCTGGCGGTTAATCTAAGTAAAGGAAACCAAAAGATATCCTTAAGAAACCCCCTTTATGGGGGTTTCCTCATATAAAATAGTGTGTAGAATTCAAAACAATCCAATGTCAGGTGACAATCTTCATGGTACTCAACCTTCTAAGTACTATACTAAACACGGAAAAGAAACATTAAGTCAATATTGTAAAGTTTCTGCAGCCATGGATGATATTAAAGATTCTAGGTGGATTGATACAAATTATATCTTAGAGATTGAAACTATGTTTGTCAACGCACGGTACAGGACAGGTAGTCCCATGCAGGAATAAAGAGGGGGGGGTCATATATTATTCAACTTTTAGTTACAAAAAAACCCCGAAAAAAATTCGGGGTATTTTTTTGCCTGTAGGGTTTTTTAGTATCCTCCACTGCCAGAGTCGCTGCTGGTAGTAGTGCTGCTGGTAGTAGTACTTGAACTACTTGTTGTGGTTGTAGATGTGGTAGTTACTGTAGTACTAGCAAGAGATTCTATAGAACTTGGAGTACCAGTAGTAACAGCAGTACTAGTTGATAATGCATCTGCAACACTCTGAGCAACTGTATCTGCTGCTTTTGCTGTAGAAACAACTGCTATACTTCCAGTAACAAATCCAACATTATCTAAGAATCTTGATGCTATATTATTAGGAGTTAATTTATTGTTTGAATTATCTAATTCTACATGAGATTCATATCCAATCAAGTCTTCAAATTCTTCTGTCACTTTGTTTATCATTGTAGTATTTGGCATTAATATTTGTCTCTTCTTTTCATTTTCATAAACTTCATGTTCATAGTTTGTTACTGGATATATTGACTCTGCCTCTGTCTTAATTGTTCCATCTGGCATTACAACACGATAACTTGAATTAACTATAGTACCTTGTTTAACATATTCTACTTCATCTACACCTTCTCCGATAGTAATCTTATTAGTTTCGTAATGGTGTACTGCATCTGGATCACTATAGATTGTATTAACATATTGGCTTAGTTCTGAATCAATTTTTGGCCATTGTTCATACATGTCAACTATATTGTTTATTAAAAGTATTACCCAGTCTAGATGTGCATCACCATATACTCTATATGCTAGTTGACTAGGTGATTCACCAGTTTTTACTGTATAAGATTCAAATAATGAACCATATTCTTCTAGATCTTCTCTTACTTTAACTCTTCTAAAGAGGTTTTTAACAAGTCTATATTTAAATGATTCATTATCACCGATACCTTCACCAGCATATACATTTGGAAATTGACTGAAGTATGCCATATTAATATCCCTGACTAATGTCGTCTTTTGTTACTAGTTGTGCTTCTTGGAATGCAAGTTGCATTGTCACTGCTGGAACGTGTATTGCAGTTGGATTTCCTCCAGTTGCTGAAACATATTCATTTTGTATGTGTTTGAATGCATTATATTGTCCGTCTGGAGTGTAGTTAACACCTACTTGAGTAAGAACTGATATCTTTGTTCTAAAGTGAAGTGTTGGTGAAGACCAGTTACCATTAGCATCTGTTGTTACTCTTATAAATTTAATATCCCATTTGTCAGGGATTTTTAAGTATCTATTTTTTGATAATTCATTAAGAGCACCTTCAATTTCATCAGCTCGTTCACTACTTATACCCTCACTATAGCTACTCCTATCAGCTTTTTTGTCTGAATCAGTTGTTCCTGTTATCTGAGGTAGTGAACCTTTTTTAAAATAATCTATAATTCCTTTAATTTCTCGTGCTTCTTCTGGTGATCTTGCAAAAAGTTTAAATGTAAATGAATGACTTCTGAATCCTATTCCAGTAAATATTTGCTCTCTATATGGATTGAATATTCTTCCGTTGGTTAATGCCTGTAGATCATTAGCATCAAAACCACCACCAAGTCCCATGAATTGATTAGCACCTGAAATTCCACCAGCAACTGCTGAACTTATAAATTCTGGAGCAACAGCACCTGCAGCATCTTGTAATGCTTTTGCAATTTTACCAGCCTCACCTCCATCTTCACCCTCAGAAGTTTCATTAAGAGGTGTTTGTGATGCAATTTGTCCAGCCAACATTCCTAGAGTACCCATGTTTTTACCCTGATATCCAACTGAATATGCAGTTCCTAGTTGAGGAGGCATAGCAAGGTATACTCTGTCGGGATGAGTAATAACATTAAATTCATTACCAGGCATACTTAAAGCACCAGTACCAAACCCCTTGTCAGTATCAGAGTAATTCATTTCCTGCCTTTGGAAACAAACGTAATCGATAGCTTGTGTAGGAGATTCGTCTAGTGCTGCACCATTGCCAGGAACAGGTGTTTCATATGGGTACTTGTATATCGCCAACTTTTTGCCTAAATATAATGTGACCTCTATGTATTTATGCGTTATAAACAAGGAAAGTACATTCCTAGAGCTTCTCGTAAATATAAAGGTGATCCTCGTAATATAAATTACAGGTCATCATGGGAATATAAATTCATGCTTTGGTGTGATCAGACTCCTTCTGTACAAGAATGGGGGAGTGAAGAAATTATTATACCTTATACATCTCCTGTTGACGGTAAACGTCATAGATATTATCCAGATTTCTATGTAAAAGTTAATGGAAAGAAGTATATTGTTGAAGTTAAACCTACTAAACAAACAAAAGAACCTAAAAGACAAAAGAAAGTGACTAAACGTTATGTTACTGAAGTTGTTACATGGAGTGTGAATCAAGCTAAATGGAAAGCAGCAAAAGAATTTTGCAGAGATTACGGCATGGAATTTATGTTAATTACCGAAAAGGAACTTAAAGTATAATGGCTATTAAAAATAAAGCATCAGCAGTATATCCCTCACTTCAGGCGTTTATATCATCTGCAACTAGTAAGGATAATTCACCATCCTTGACTAACTTATGGTCATTGCATTTTACTACACCTAAAATATTACGTCCATCTGGTGCTGTTAGAGGAGGAAATTTACAGGCAGAAGTTGGTGAGATGCATACTTTATTAGATTACTTTGCAGATACTGTAAACCTTCCAAGTAAACAAGTAACAACAGGATCGTTTAGATCTGTAGGTTCTGCTGTTAGGTATGCTACTGCAAGTACTTTTAGTCAGTTTTCAGTTAATTTTAAAGTTCCTGCATCACAGAAAACAAGGATCTTTTTCGAGAGATGGATATCTTTGATGGCAAATGATGCTAATCAATATACTGATTACTTTAAGCATTATACTGCTCCAGAGGTTTATGTATTTAAATGGGAAAGGGGAGGTGGTGATCCATTATTTGATGCGAATTTTGTGGGACCATTAACTGCTGCCCAACAACTTGCATTTGATACCTATTCAGGTACTAGTGCAGCAAATTTAAGAAAACATAGAATTACTTCTTGCTGGCAGATGCAGAATGTTTTTCCTTTTAATATAGGATCAATACAGTTGGATAACGCTAATTCTAAAATAATGACTTTACCAATTACTTTTTACTATGAACGTTATAGGTTCTTTGGTGAAGATAGGTTTGATGAGCAACAAGATGGATATACAATTACACTTCCAGCTGGTTTAGATGATATTTCAGCAGATTATACTTCAAATAATATAACTGTACAAGGTATTCAGACTAGTGTAATTAATACATTAGTTTCAAGTATCATAAATTTTCTTTTCTAATTCGCATATATAATTCGACTTTTAGTTCCCAAAAAGGCGGGAAAAAAATTCGGGGTATTTTTTGACCCTCAAGGTTTTTCCCTAAATAATAATACTGAATTGAATCCTATGGCATTACCTAAATTAAATGTACCTAAGTACAAAATGAAACTACCCTCTGATGGGAGAACGGTTAATTATAGACCATTTCTCGTTAAAGAGGAGAAAATTCTTCTTATAGCAACTGAGACTGGAGATCAGTCAAATATTATAACTGCTATTAAGGATATTATTAAAAATTGCACTGATATACAGGATGTTGAAAAACTTTCAACATTTGATATTGAATACTTATTCCTACAGATTCGTACTAAATCTGCTGGTGAAGAAGTTAATGTTATGATTACTTGTCCTGATGATGGTGAAACTCAAGTAGAAGTTAAAATTCCTTTAGACCAAATTAAAGTCAAAAAGACTAAAGGTCATAAGAAGGAATTAAAGTTATCTGATACTTGTATTCTTACTATGGAATACCCAAGTCTTGATACCTTTGTTCAAATGAATTTTGTTGAAGGTCAAGCTGTTGAAATGGATCAAATATTTGGTATGGCAGCTGGTTGTGTAAAATCAATTTCTGATGTAGAGGAAGTTCATGATTGTAGTGATCTCCCTAAAGAAGAGATTGTTGAATTTTTTGAAAATCTTAGTAGTAAGCAATTTCAATTAGTTCAAGATTTCTTTGATACTATGCCTAAACTTCAACATACTGTTAAGGTAACTAATCCTAAGACTAGTGTTGAAAGTGATGTTGTTTTGGAAGGATTAGCTAGTTTTTTCGGATAGCCCTTCTTCATACAACTCTGCAATACTATTTTGAAGGTAATTTTGCATTAATGCATCATCATAAGTGGAATATTGAGTATATTGATAATTTAATGCCTTGGGAGAAAGAAGTATACATCACAATGCTTGTTAATTTCTTAGAAGAAGAGGCAAAACGTATGAAAGAGCAGCAGAATAAAAATTAGTTAAGTGGCTACTAAATTAAAACCATATAAACTCGTTTCTATTGGAGGTACTTCCACTAAGTCTCCAGAAGTCTCTGCTGCAAGAAAAACTACATATTCTATTAATAGACTTGGAGTAACTCTTTCAAGTATTAATAAAACAGTAGATGCTATTGCCGATAATGGACTTCTTGAATTAAAAGAAGAAGAAAAAGCAAGAAGAATAGAACGCAGACAAGAAAGAAGGGAAAAAGATCAGGCTGCTGAGAAATTACAGGAAAGGGATTTAAAAGACGTTAGTAAAAAGCCTAAAAAGACTACTGGCGTTAAGAAAGTTATTGGAAAAGATTTTAGTTGGTTAACTGAGTTATTGAGTCCATTGACTCAATTAATGCAATGGATTGGTAGTATTGCTATAACAAAAGAAGTTCTTGACTGGATGAGAAATCCAGAAAATACTGAGAAGTTAGAAGAATTTTTACATAAACTTGCTTTTGTTTTTGAGAAAATATATAAATTTGCTTCCTGGTTAACAGGCGGTATAATGAATACCGTTGATCAGGTATTTGGTAAAGATAAAGAAATTGGAGAAAGAATAGCAGGATTTGGTAAGATTGCTCTTGCTATAGCTGGTATTGGTGGAATGATTTCTGCCGTTAATTGGGGAAGAGATTTATTATTTGGAGCAGAAGAAGCAATACAGGCAGGTGGTGGATTTGGTGGTAGTCGTGGTGTTACTAAAGGAAGAGGTGGTTTAAAGAATTTAGGAAAAAGGACTTGGAGGAATTTCTTTAGAAGACCTAAGATAACAGGTACAACATCTAAAGTAGGTAAAATATTCAGTCCTTTAACTGATTGGTTTAAGAATGTTAAAAAGAAATTTGGATTTGGTACAAAAGTAACTGGTGGTATTAAACCAAAAAGTTGGTGGGATAATATATTTGATAAATTTAAAAAACCTAAGATAACTGGTAGTGGTACTAAGTCAGGACCATTAAGCGGTATAAAAAATTGGTTTGGTAAGACATTTGGTAGTAAGGTAACTACTGGTTCTGGTGGTAATAAAAAAGGATTCCTTAGTGGAATTTGGGATTCTGTTAAAAAGATTAATATAAAAAATCCCTTTAAAGATTTTAAATTACCAAAAATTAATTTAAAAAATCCTTTTAAAGATTTCAAATTACCAAAAATTGATTTAAAAAATCCCTTTAAAGATTTTAAATTACCAAAAATTGATATAAAAAATCCTTTTAAAGATTTTAAATTACCTGAGATGAAAAATCCTTTTGCAGGTATTGATTTTGGAAAGCAATGGAATAAAATAACAGAAGGAGCTGGCAGTGCTTTTAATTGGGCTAAGGAAGGTACACTTGATAATCTTGGAAAGATTAATAAAGGAATTGGTGATTCTTGGAATTGGCTTTGGACAGGTACGAAAAAGAATTTTGGAGTAGTTAAGGATGTAGTTGGAGAAGGAGTAACTGCTGTTAAAGAAACTGCTGCAAATGTTGGTGCTTGGTTTGATGATTTTATCAATGGTGTATGGAGTAATGTTGTAAAACAAGCAAAGAAATGGAGAAAAAAGTTTGGTGATGTAGTTGAATTAGTTAAAAATCCTGGTAGATTATTAGACAAGGCTAAAGAAGTTCTTATAGCACCTATTACAAAGAAGGTTAATAAGTTTGAACCCATCAAGAAGATGAAGGCTTTGGCTAATAATATTACAAAGCTTAAACCTGCTGATGTACTTAAGAAAGTTCAAAAGATTAAAGATTCACCTAAATTGGTGAATAATTTAAAGAAATTACAAACTGGTCTTAAGACCGCTAAAAATAGTTTTGGAAAAGTAACTGGTTTTGATAAAATTATAACGCTCGTTGAAGGAGCGTTGATGTATTCATTAGGTAAACGACCTTTAATTAACGCTTTTGGAGTAGCGGGTGCTGGTATGCTTGGATATGCTGCTGGTGCAGCAGTTGGTGCTCCTTTTGGTGGTCTTCCTGCTTTTGCTACAGGTCTTGCAGGTGGAATAATAGGTGAAGAAATAGGAAGATTTCTTATTAATAATGTTATTGCAAAAACACCATTAGCTAATATAGAAGATCCCATAATGAATGATGGGAGAAAACTTGTTGAACCTTTCTTCTTTGGAAAAATATTTAGAGGTATTACTAAAACAGTTAGTAATGTTGTTAGTGGTGTAGGTAAGGCAGTTAGTGGTGTTGTTAATACTGTTAGTAAAGTTGCACAGAATCCTGTAGTAAGAACTGTAGCATCGTTTATTCCTGGTGTTGCTCCAGTTATGGCAGCAGTTAATGCTGTTACATCTCTTGCTAATGGAGATATTCTGGGAGCTGTAACTAGTGGTATTGGTGCTGCTGCTGGTGGGGCATTTGATTTTGTGAATGCGGGTATTTCTGATGCTGTTACTAATTTTACAAATAGTACAATCGGTCAAGGTATTATGGGCATTGGACAAGGACTTCTGTCTGGTGATATTGGTGGTGCGATAATGAGTGGTGTAGGTATGATACCTGGTGCTAATGATTTTATATCGAATGTAATGAGTAGTCCAATTGCAGAAATTGCAGGTAAAGTAATTGGAGGAGATCTTCAAGGTGCTTTATCTCAAGGTCTTGGTATGATACCTGGTATGGACAATATCATGCAATCACCTATAGGTGGTATTATTGAGGCAGTTCAAGGTGGTGGTGGTATTAAAGGAGTTATGCAAAGTCTTAATCCAATGGCTATGCTTGGTGGTTTAGCTGAGGAATTTGGATTAGGTGGTGCTGTTAATGCTATTATGGGTGGAGATTATAAGACTGCTATAACTTCATTGGGAACTAAACTTGGTATTGATCCTAAAGTTCTTGGTGTAGTAAGTAGTGCAAAATCACAATCATGGAGTCAAGAGGGTGGAGTTTCTGCAGAATGGGCATTCAACCAACAATTAGAGTTTATGCCAGTTATTATAATGTTGGAGAAATTACAACCAATGCCTATACCAGTACCAATAAATAATACACAGCAGATAATAGTTTCTACCCCATCAACAGTAGTACAGAAAGTTTAAATGGCAACTATACAGAAGGGAGCAAAAATTAATTTTTATAAGTTTGTCCAGGTTAAGGAAACAGGCAAAGCTTCTGCTGTCTCATCTGCTATTAATAAAAATACTGAAGGAGTTAATAATATAGGTGATACTGTAAATGGTATTGCTAAGTCAGTTAAAAGAATTAATGATATACAAGTTAAAAGATTAGAACTATTACAGGCTGAGAATAAGAAAAAATTTAAACCGCAGTATGCTAAGACTGATAATAAGGTTGCTAAGGGTTTTTTAAGTAAAGTTTCTGCAGGTAAAGCACCAGGATTCTTAGAAGGACTTCTTAAGATGTTCTCTAGTCTCTTTAAACTTTTTATTGTTCTGCCAATAATGAAATGGATGGCAGATCCTAAAAATAAACAAGCAGTTGAGACAGCAGTTAGGGTTGTTACTTCTATTGTCAAATTTATGATGGCAATAGCCAAATTTGGTGTTACTAATGCCCTTGATGGTTTATATGGAATGTTATCTGAGGATACTGGATGGTTTGAAAAAGTATTCAGATTTGGTCAGGCAGTATTAGGAATAGGTACTCTTGTTTTAGGAATGAAGTATCTATTCAGACCTGATAAACTAATTAGAGACATTATTGGTAGTATTAGAGCACTTATTAGATTTGCTACTGGTGGTGGTCGTGGCCTGGGAATGGGTAGAGGTAGAGGTAGAGGTAGAGGATTTGGTAGAGGAAGAGGTCGTGGACTCTTAGGATTGGGTACAAAAGTTGTAGGTGGTGGTCTTGCATTATGGGGTGTTAGTGAATTATTATTCCCACAACCAACTGCTGATGGAACCTTAGAAGGTAATCAAGATGCTTTAAATTTAAGACCACAAGTTCAACAGGATCCTTTAAAAGGAGTTTTTGGACCTAGTGATAAAGGATTTTTAGGAGTTGAAAATGGTAAATTAACGTTAATACAAACTCCAAAGGGTGATGATCAAGAAGATGCTTCAGATTTTAATGATTTTATTAATAATAGGGGTGATTTCGATTTAAGTTCTTTAGATCCAGATGGAGAATTTGCTAAATTAGGTGATAATATTAGGGGTATTGATCAGACTCTTAAGACAATTTTATCGAAAAATGAATTACCAGACGAGTTTAAACCTGCTCTTCAGGAGTTTGAAAATAATTTATTGAATAGTGATATTGCAAAATCATTAAAAGAATTTAGTGGTATATTTGAAGGTCTTAATAATAGTGATTTTCTTAATAATAGAAAGGGATGGAAAGAAAGTGGTGGATTTGCTGGTATTTTAAGTGCTTTTGGATTAGGTGGTAAAGGAGGTGAAAAGCAGCAAACAGTAAGAGAACAAGGAAAACAAGGTGGTGGATTCTTAAGTGGTCTAGGTAATTTGTTTGGATTGGGTGGTAAAAAAGAGAAAACACCACCACCAAAGATGCAAAAGATAACGTCAAAGCAAGACGTTAGTGGTAGATTTGATATGAAGACTGGGAAGGCATATATTAATGGAAAAGAGGTTTCCACTGATGAATATATGCGGTTCTTTAATATGTCTCCTAAACAGAAATTGGACACATATGGTGGTGGTACTAGTGGTATTGAGAACTTTTTAAATAAACCTAAAAAACAGGAGAAGAGTGGTGGATTTTTTGGCGGTTTGAGTAATTTGTTTGGTGGTGGAAAGAAGAAGGAGCAAAAGAAGAAGAGTAGTGGATTTTTTGGTAATTTATTTGGTGGTGGTAGTAATAAAAAGAAAGAGAAGAAGAGTAGTTGGTGGAATCCATTTAGTTGGGGTAAAAAAGAATACGGTAGACAAATACCCAAATATGAATTAGGTGGTTTTGTTAGTGGTCCTGATTCTGGATATAATGTAGATGTTGGTGGTAAAACTATTGAAGCTCATGGTACAGAATGGATAGGAACGAAATCTAATCAAACTGGTTATGTAGTTCCTATTGATAATAAAGCGACAAGAGCTAATCCGCATTTAACTCAGGAAAGAGCTGCTGAAGCTTCAAGAATGGGTTATGGTGAAGTTCCTGGATTCTTTCTTGGTGGACTTTTTGGTAATAAAAATAAAAGTGCAGGATCAAAAAATCAAAAGAGTGGTGGATGGTTAAGTGGTATAGGTAATATATTTAAAAAGAAAGATAAGAAACCAGAAAAGAAAGGTGGATGGTTAAGTGGTATAGGTAATATATTTGGTGGTGGAAAGAAGAAGGAAGAGAAGAAAGGTGGATGGTTAAGTGGAGCAAAGAATTGGTTAGGTAATACTTTTGGTGGTGGAAAGAAAGAAGAAAAGAAATCTAATTTCTTTGGTGATATTCTTGATAGAACTAAAAATTTCTTTGGTGGTAAAGGGTGGTCTTTAAGTCTAGATGAAGGTAAGAAACAAGAAACTGGTAATTGGTTGAGTAATATTATTGATGGTGCCAAAGGAATGTTTGGAATGGGAGGAGGACAATCTGCTGAAGGTGAAGAGGCTACTGGACCTTTTGCGGGACTTCAAAATATATTCTCAGGAGCAAAAGATTGGTTAGGTGATACCTTTGGTAAGGTTACTGCTATAATTCCTGGTATGGGTGCTACAACCATTGGTGATAATACACAACAAGCTCAAGAAGGAATAGCTGGATGGGTTAATAAAACATGGAGTAGTCTTACAAGTGGTGGTAAAGAAGATACTAGAGCTAATACTACTGATATAGGTCAATCAGCTGATTTATCAGGTGGCAAACCACCAACAGAAGAAGAGATACGTGTTGCAGCAGCATTATCTACAGAAGCTGGTAGAGGATCATCTGCAACTGATGTACTTCAAGTAGCAGCAAATAGAGTTCAACATGGAGGTTACGGTGGAAATAATCTTACAGATGTTTTTGCTGCACCTGGTCAGTTTCATGGAGTTTTTAGTAGAGGATCAAATAAATTTAAACAGATTAAAACTATTGAGGATGCAGCAGAGTGGGCAGGAACAACACCTGATGTTATTCAAGGTTATATAAGAGATACTAGAAATAAAACTAATAGATCAAGATCTAATTCATTTGTTTCTGGTGCTTTAGAGTTTAGAGCAGCACCTCAATATTATAAGCAGAATGGTCTTGTTCAAGGTGAAATGTCAAGTGATGGTAGGTTCTATGATTCTAGATGGCGTGGAGGAAGAGGAGATAATCAATATTTGGTAGGACCACAGGATGCTATGATAGGAGCACCAGCACCTGTTGATCTTGGTGGAATTAATACTGGAGGAGGTGGAAGTGTAAATTCACCAAATCAAACAGAAGCATCTAGAATGTTTGGTACATCAGCAGGAGGAAAATCTGCTGGAGCTCAAGTTTCTGCTCTTTCAAGATCTGGTAGTGGTGGTGGAGAAGAGCAATCTGGAGGTGGTCCTCAAAATGTTGGTGCTCAATCTAGACAGGAGAAAACTAATCTAGATAGAATGACTCAAAAACGTGATGCTGCACGTGAAAAGATTGCTAAAAATTCTAGAAATATGATTGAAGCAGCAATGAATCAAATACAACAAATGAACTTAGCCAATCAACAAACAATACAACAAGCATATGCCACAATAAGCCAATTACAGCAACAAGGTAGAATGAATCAACCTAAATTTATAAATGCGGGTGGACAAGCAACTACTCAATCACCTGCAATGCAGATAAATTCACTATTAAATCCAATGAAGAAGGCATCATAAATGGGATTACAACGATCAGAAGCTGGTGAAGTTGATATTAGGGTTAGCGTTTATCGAGATGGTGAACGTCTTGAAGCTAATGGTAACTATGACATGTCAGATTATGTACTAGGAATAGAAATAACTGAAACCATAACCTTAGCAACTTTAGAATGTCAAATTTCTATTATGGATAGTGGTGGTGTTCTTGGTGCCATGACTGGATCAGAAAAGTTTAGAATTCAAGTCCAATCTACTATAATAGATAGAACTTATTGGTTTAGGGCTTATGAAATACAGGCTAGAACAAAAACAAATGAATATACAGAAACGTATATTATAAACGCAATTTCTGATGAGTATTTAAGAAATGAAGTTAAGAATGTATTTGGTAATTCAGAAGTATTATTTGAAGGTAAGACACAATCACATGAGGTTGTAGAACAACTTATTAAAGATAAAAAATATATTGGTAGTAGTAAGAAAGCATTTATAGAAGAGACTCTTAATAAACAGAATTTTATAGCTACAAATTGGAGACCACTTGATACAATATATTGGATTGCACAGCGTAGTATTCGTAAAATGAATAAAGGTGGTGATTTTCAAAATGGGTTTGTATTTTTTGAAAGTGCTTTAGGATTTAATTTTCAATCGATTGATCATTTGATTGATGATATTAATGATCAAACTGAGGAAAAAAGCGATTATACTTCAGGAAAAGTAAAATTATATACCTATGAATATAGTCCAAAAAAATTAGAAGGTGCTGGTAGAGATCAATATAGGATTGAAGGTATGTCTTTTCCAAAAGAAAGAAATTTCTTATTAGGTTTAAGGGATGGTGATTGGTCTGGATATAGTGTTGGATTTGATCCAGTTACAATTTCTAATTCTAAGATGGGATTGAGTACAGATATGCAGAATGATGCATATCGTTATTCTATTAGTAATGCATGGAAAAAAATGTCTCACTTAGGTACTAAAAAGGCTACCAGTGTTTATGGTCAGATGGATAAAGATGTTCAGAGTATGATTGATTATCCTAAACGTACACGTTATACTGTAATGCCAAATCAAATTTTTGATCCTAAGTTTAAAGATAATCCTCAAAAGAATTATCAAGAATTAGTGGAATTACAAGCGTATCAATATATGCGTATAGAATCCCTTAAAGCAATTCAAATGTTAGTTAAAATACCTGGTAATTTAGATCTTTATGCTGGTAAAGGGATTAATCTTATTGTACCATCAGTTGAAAAAGTTGGTACTAGACCTATAACAGATAAGCGTTATAGTGGTAGGTATCTTATTGCTGGAATTACCCATTCGTTTGCAAATCGTAACCATAAATCTGAATTAATCCTTATGAAAGACGCAGCTGTAGCATAAATAATAGTATAGTTACCTATAGTAACGGAGATTAAAATTATGAAGACTATCGAAGAACACATTCAA
>CEPK01070328.1_pt1 | contig 13040 bp, 4 predicted proteins | sample 356231 | NCBI WGS metagenome assembly CEPK01 (sample SAMEA2620259, study PRJEB7988) | marine metagenome | biome: marine biome (ENVO:00000447); feature: deep chlorophyll maximum layer (ENVO:xxxxxxxx); material: "saline water (ENVO:00002010), including plankton (ENVO:xxxxxxxx)" | depth 80 m
TAGAGAAAATATACCGTGTAAGATTTGTTGTTCCCGATGACTCTACCACAGCAGCTGCACCTTCAAATGGTTTCTCACTACAAGAGTCAGCTACACTTATAGATGATACATTTTATAGGAATGATAATACAGACCTCAACTCCGTATCAAACTTAAGAACAAACAATGCTATTGTTGATGCTTCATGGGATTCAAGTAGTAATTCTGGTATCATAACCACACAAAATGCTCATAGATTGAAGGTTGGTAATATAGTTGAGGTAAGTAGACTAAGAAGTGGTAATAATGAAAATGGTGTTGATAATACAGGATTCAATGGATTATTTGAGGTCACATCTGTTAGTGCTGATACGGTATTCAATATCGGAATCAACACGAATCCAGGTGGTATTAGCACAATCACTGCAAATATACCATATACAAGACATGATCAATCTATTGTAGGTTCTGGTAGAACTTTTGCTCCGTTCTTTACTAAGAGAGAGTTCAATAAGACATATCAAATCTTCAACAATGAAGAGGTTCAAGAATTCAAAAAAGATGTACAGGATGGAATATATGACCTTACTGTTCTAGGTTATATCTCACAACCAGGTGTAACACCGTTCTCTACTGCTGCAAACTTCTTTGCTCAAAATATCAATAATCTAAGACCAAGAACAAATGTTGACAATGTAGATTTTGATCCACCTGCAGCAGTATCTCATGCACTCAGAGAGAAGATAGGACAAGTTATAACTAACAATCCTGAAAAGAGTATAACCAAGGAACTTGTACATAGTTTCATTCAAGAGACAAATTTAGGTATTGGTATTACTGGAGGTGTTCACTCATCTGGTACTATCAGTCTAGACACAGTTCATGATCATGGACTCAATGGTATCAGTGCCCTAACCAATATCACAGGTGGTGTAGGATATGGTACAAGTAGTGGTAATGCTGAATTTTATTACAACGCTCCACTAACAGGTGGAAATGGTAGGGGTGCGACAATAGATGTAACTGTTGGTGCAAGTGGTACGATAACAAGTGCAGAAATCAATAATCATGGTTCAGGATACGTAGCAGGTGACATATTACAAGTAAGTGGCGTACCATTCAGACCATCTGGATCTATTACGGATTGTGCAGTAACTGTTGGTTCTATCAATGATGCTACAGGTAATGTTATACAGGTAATAGGAGTCGGTAGTGATAGGTATAATGGTGTATACAGGATAACAAGTGTAGATAGCACCACACGTATATCATACAGTGGCAGTGCTGATAATAATTTCTCTGAATCTGCTGGATTCATTTATCATGTTGGTGTAGCAACTGCTGTCACAAATATTCTTCATGACAGATTGAGTGGTATAGCCACAGTTACATTACAATCTGACATAGGTCTAAGAAGAGGTGATGAGATAGTCATACAAGATGCAAACTCAGTTTACAATGGTACTCATACTATTACTGATAGGATCGGATATGGTTCTTCACTCACTGTCAACATAGGAAGAACAGCATCACAACCTGCTTTCTCAGGTGCATCTGCTGTTGCATATGGATCTGGAATCAGTGCTAAAGGTTTCAATCAGACCATGCCAATTTACGGTGGGTTTGTAACTGAACTCAATAGTGCTATCACTGCAACATCTACCTCAATAAACTTGGTAGACAGATCAATGCTCAAGAGAGGTGATTATCTACAAATTGAAGATGAGATTGTAAGAATAACAGACAAAAATAGGACAAAAATTATAAGGGGTGCACTGGGCACAAATGCTACATCACACGTCAAGAGTGTAGCAGCAACAAAAATAAAGGTCATCCCTGTTGAAACACGTAGGAACTCGTTGATACGTGCGTCAGGACACACATTTGAATATGTCGGATTTGGACCTGGTAACTATTCAACTGCGATGCCTCAAGTTCAAGATAGAGTTCTTGACAATGAAGAGCAAATATTAGCACAATCAGAGCAAACCCGTGGTGGATTAGTAGTGTATACTGCTATGAATGACAAGGGTGAGTTCTTCATTGGACGTAAGAAGATCGATGCTCTTACTGGTGAAGAGGTATCAACCATTGATGAGTTTGATACAACTTCTGTGTCAGCACCAACAGCACAACTACCAACAGTTGCTGCATTTGATAACGTCACAGTCAATCAGAATTTTTATAGTAATTCAAACACAGATGTCATTGATGTCAAACTTAGAGGTAATAGAACAGGTGCGATAGGTAAGCAAGTTTTTGTTGGTATCCAAGAGACTGAACCACCATCATCACAGACAGGTGATAATATTCTATTTGCTTCAGGTGTAAACCGTGGTGGATATATTGGATGGGTGCAAACAAATGATGCAGGTACTGAGAAGTGGCAACGCTTTGGTCCTGTATCAGTGGAAAATGGTAAACAACATTATGCAGTTGATAATATTGCCATAGGTCAAACAATATGTGATGGTGCTGAAGATTTGACAGTTGCATCTCTTGCGAGTGTGGGTGGTCTTATAGTAGATGATCTTACTGTAGGTCGTGTTGTTACCATAGGAACATCTGGAAGATTACAAGACTCTTCAGCTCTTTCCTTCGCTGGATCAACATTGACATCTCACACATTAGTTGTCAACTACAATGCTTCAGTAGGTGTCGATGTTACCATAGGTAGAAACTTATCTGTTGTTGGTATAACAACTGTAGAGCATCTTCATTCCACCGATGATATTGTGGTAGGTGATTCCATCACTGCTACTGGAACTATTCAGAGTACAAGTGGAAGTATTCAAGGTTTGAATGTCACCGCTACAGGGGCTGTGAATGGAGCGAATGTGACTGCCTCTGGAACAGTGACAGCAGAGCAACTCACATCAACAGATGATGCCAACATAACTGGAACATGTACTGCTGGTGATTTTGTAGGAAATGGTACCATACCGATAGGTGGTATCATAATGTGGTCTGGAACTGATGGTAATATACCAAGTAACTGGTCTCTTTGTAATGGTAGCAATGGTACACCGAACTTAGTTGATAAGTTTATTGTTGGTCGTGGATCTGCGTATGCTGCAGGTGACACAGGTGGAAATGCTGACGCTATTATACCAGAGCACACTCACACTGCTACTGGTGGTAGTCACGGTCACCCAGTCAGACACTCCACACAGCAGTCAGGCACAGTCGAAGCTGACGCATCAGGTGGATACGTGCTTGATAACACAGGAACGCAAGACTTTGCTGCTAATAACTCTTCACCAGGTTCTACATCAGGTGATCAAATCGGACAGAGTGGAAGTCTAACATTGACTGCTGCAAATCCAGTGGGTGCAGCAAGCACAACGAATGCTAACCTACCTCCATATTATGCTATCGCTTATATCATGCGTATCAGTTGATAAATACAAATACTTAGGAGTGCACTGGTAAATGGCATCAGTAAATAAGAAGTTTGCTGTCGAGAAAGGACTGGAGGTCGGTGATACTGCCCTGATTGTCGATGCTCAAACTAATAAGACAGGTGTTGGTAAAACTAATGCCAAATATGGTCTTGATGTAGCAACGACTGCTAACTTTGACGGTATTGTAGCAGCAGGTCAGGTTGGTATAGGAAGCACACAACCATCAGAAAATCTTGATGTGGTTGGTGGTGCTAAATTTCAGGGAGCGATCAAAGATAATGCAGGTGGAGCAGGTACTGACGGACAGGTTATAATATCAACAGGCTCAGGAACAGGTGCATCATGGTCTACACAAGCAGAAATTTATACACTTGCCTCTGACGCTAATAATTCAATACAATTTAAGAAAGCATCGGATGGTAAATTCCAAGGTGCTGACAACTTTGTTTTCGACCCAACAAACAAACGGGTAGGTATCGGAACAACACTTCCTGAGTATCTACTGCAAGTTGCAAGAGCACCAGGTGATAGTACTAATGGATATGTACAAATAGGTGGTACATTCCTTGACTCAACAGGTGCAGTTGGTATCGCTAAGAGTATCTTAGCAGCAAGTGATACAGGAGAATTGGTATGGGTTGGTGCAGGTGCTAGTGTCACAAATATAATTCACGTCAATGAGGATGGAGATGATGGATTTGATGGATTCACACTCAAGACAGCTAAGAGAAGTATAGGTGCAGCATGCACCATGGCACAGACTGGTGATACCATAAGAATTGCTGCAGGTTTATACACAGAAAATAATCCAGTTGTTGTACCAAATAATGTAAGTATTGATGGTGATGATCTAAGACAGACACAAATTACACCATCAAATATAGGTGAAGACTTGTTCCATGTAAAGAATGGAACACTCTTACAAAACATGTCGTTCGTAGGTGCTGCAAACACAGGTGCTGTGATTGCTTTCCCACCTGACGGTACCGCAGGTATTATTACACAATCACCATACATTAGGAATTGTACAAACTTTATACCAAATAGTATTGGTCTGAAGGTTGATGGTTCACACGCTGAAGGTTTGAAGTCAATGAACGTTGACTCATACACACAGTATAATCAAGGTGGTATAGGTGTTACTGTAAGCAATAATGCTTACGCACAATTAGTATCAATATTCACTATATGTAATGTTACAGGTATCACTGCTGTGTCAGGAGCACAGTGTGATGTAAACAATTCCAATGCTTCATTTGGAACTAGAGGTTTGGTTGCATCAGGTGTTGGTACTGTAGTTCAAACTGGTGCGGTGTCTCAGACAGGTATTGCAGATGATAATATAATTACAGTAGGTAGTCTTACCAGTAGACCACACACAGGTCAGGCATTCTATCTTGGTGAGTTGTTCAATAATGTAAGAAGTATTTCTGTCACTAACGCTGGTTCAGGTTATACAAATACAAACCCACCAGTTGTTACCATAACAGATCCTTCAGGACCTGGTGGTAGCACAGCAGAGGGTGTTGCTGTTATAAGTGGTTTTGGTAGTGTGACTTCAGTAGAAGTCAACGCATCTGGATCACAATATCGTGGAGCACCCACGGTGACAATCGCTGCTCCAACATCAGGAGTGACTGCGACAGCGAGTGCTACGATGGCACCCGTCTATTATACTATAAATAGTGCGACACCTGTTACATCTGGTGTCTCTACAATCACTATCGACCAGAAATTACCAAATGCTGTCGGTATTGGTTCGACTGTTCCATTCGCCAAACAGTCATTGATACTCGCATCCTCATATACATTTGAGCATGTTGGTTCAGGTCTTGACATTAATACAGCACGTCCAAGCAAGGGTGGTGTATCAATACCTGAAAACCAAGCGATATCAGAGGAAGGTGGTAAGGTTGTCTACACATCCACGGATGAGAGGGGTAACCTGAAAGTTGGTGACAACTTCACCATCAATCAACAGACAGGTGATATTACAGGCGATGCTTTCAAGAAGAGCATTCAATCTCAACTTACTCCACTTATCATTGCTCTCGGAGGACAATTCTAAATGGCTGCGATTCCATTAAATAAATTCAAGACTGTAACTCATACACTTACCACAGCGAAGGTTGGTATATACACATGCCCACCAGGTGTTTCATCGCTAGTCATATATGGCAATGTGGCAAATGTGGGAACAAGTTCATCAGTGACATCATTCAGTGTATATCACAGTAGAGATTCAGTCGATACTCCTATCATAGAACTAGGACGTATACCACATCAAGATGCCATGTCATTCTTAGATGGTAGATTAGTATTAGAAACAGGTGACGTGCTCAAGATTCAAGGTGATTTTTTGAACACACAAAAGTGCATAGTTAGCATATTGGAGAACGCTAAGTAATGGGAAGACTTCTTTCAGGCAGAGTTGGTGTAACCAGTTATGCTGGTTTATCCACACATAGAAATCAAACAAATGGATTCCCGTCCTTTCTTGGTCTGGAAGAGGCAGAACCTAACTTAGGTTTACCTAGTAATAATGAGTTTATATTATTTGCTAACACCAACGGTGAAAGATTTTGGGGAGCACCACCTTCAGGAACTGGTGGTGGATCAGCTTTTGGTTTCACTGTTCAAGATCAAAGTGTAACTCCCGTTGGTTTTGCTGGATCAACAACCAGACTAAACTTTACAGGTAACGGTGTATTTGTAACAGAAGCAAAAGAAAATACAGGTGTTGGTGGTACGATTCAAATTGGTGTCTCCACCGTACATATACAGAAAAACCAATTAGATTTTGAAGACGCTAACGATTTTACAAGAAATACTGGTATAACCACAATAAGAGTGGGTATGGGTCTATCCTTCATGGCCGTGCCCGTAGGAGATAATACATCAGGTATAGCATCAATATTCTCTATTGCTGATTCTAGTATAAAGTTTGAGGATGCAGCTGGACATGAGGTACTTGATGAGATAAACGTAATAAGAATAGGTGTAGGTCTTACACTAAGTCAACCCAGTGTTGGTATAGCATCTCTATCACCTACAGGTATTGTTGAGCACCTGAATGTCAGTGGTATTGCTTCCGCACCTGTATTTGACGGAAATCTTACGGGTAATGTTACTGGTAATGTTACTGGTAACATAACTGGTAATGTGACAGGAGACTCTGCTGGAACACACACTGGAGCTGTCACAGGAAACGTGACTGGTAATCTAACAGGTGATGTCGATGGTGATGTGACAGGAGATGTCACAGGAAATCTTACTGGTAATGTCACTGGTAATGTCACTGGAAATGTGACGGGTGACTTGACAGGTGATTCAGCTGGAACACACACTGGTGCTGTTGTTGGAAATGTCACAGGTAATCTTACAGGTAATGTAACATCCACTGGAAGTAATAGTATGACCACCTTGAGTGGTACCACAGCGACATTCACATCCTTTGTTGGAGCATTGACTGGTGCAGCCACACAAGTCACTGTCGGTGATGAATCGGGTGATTCTACTTGTTTCCCACTGTTCGTAACTGCTGCGACTGGTGATTTAGCACCTAAGAGTGGAACTAACTTGACATTTGATTCCACATCAGGTCAACTAACAGCGACATCATTTAGTGGAACAGTGCCTTCAAGTAATTTGTCTGGTGCTCTACCTGCTCTTGATGGTTCAGCACTCACTGACGTGGTAACATCACTGGTAAACATCACAGCGACAAATACCACATCTGCTGATCACTTTTTAACTTTCGTAGACACTGCAGGTGGTAGTGGAGAGACAGTCAGAACTGACACAGATCTAAAATATAATCCTGGTACGAATACACTAACAGCTGCATCATTTGCAGGTAATTGTACTGGATTGACAGGTGACCCTAATATCACCGTTACTAATATAACACTCAAAGGTAGTATGTTACCAGATGTTAGTGGTATAAGAAGTTTGGGATCAAGCACTCTAAAGTATAATGAGATTCATGCCACTGATTTCTACGCTGCTGACATGCACTTCTCAAACGTTGGTTCAAGAGTGAATGAAGTTGATGGCACCTCTGGGAGTTGGACATTACAAGAAGGAGACGAAAATATTTACATGCTAAACAACATCACTGGTAAGAAATATAAAATCAGTCTAACTGAAGTATAAATAACACAAGCACAGGAATCTAAATACCCGTTATGTCAAGAGGAAGAGTTTTATCCAAAGTAGGTGGACTGACTCAGACTATCGCTGGAATATCCACATTTGTTGGTGTCTCGACCTTTAAGTCTGACGTACGACTTCATGGGAATTTGACAGTCGATGGAACGACGACGTTCGACACAGCTTTAGCAAATAGTAATTTAGCAAATAGTTCAGTATCATTTGGTGGTGTATCAGTAGCACTCGGAGCAGCAGATGCAACACCAGCATTCAATTTGAGTGATGCTACCAATTATCCTACAAGTAGTTTGAGTGGTACGATAGCGAACTCACAATTAGCAAACGCCACAGTATCTTATGGTGGTGTCAGTCTGTCACTTGGAGGAACAGATAACACACCAGCGTTTGATCTTCAGGATGCCACAGGTTATCCTACATCATCTCTTGTTGGTACGATAACTAATGCACAGTTGGCAGGTTCTATTGCTAGTGCCAAGTTAGCAAACACTGGTGTGTCAGCAGGGACAGTTGGATCATCAACTGCGATTCCTATTATAACAGTAAACGCTCAAGGTCAGATAACTTCAACATCAACCACAGCAGTTGATAGCACAACAATTGAGAATGGATCAGCATCAGTTGCAGTAGCAAGTAACGGACCTATTACATCGACTGGGAACCATGACTTTACAGCAGGTATCGACGTTACGGGTGATATAACTGGCACGGGTGATCTTACCATAACAGACACAACTGCTGATTCTGCTGCAGGACCTGAGTTCAAGTTATTCAGGAACAGTGCATCACCAGCAGATGCAGACTATTTGGGGCAAATAAAGTTTGCTGGAGAGAGTGATAATAGCACAGAGAGAAATTATGCTAAGATAACTGGTAAGATATTAGATGCAAGTGATGGCTCTGAAGATGGTGCCATAGAATTTGCACACATCAAGGGCGGATCACAGACAATCACTGGAAGATTCAGGAGTGATAGTTTTCAATTACTAAATGGAACAGGTTTACATGTCAATGGTGCTGTAACAGTTGATAGTACCATAGATGGTCGTGACGTAGCAACAGATGGATCTAAACTAGATGGTATTGAGTCAGGTGCAACAGCAGACCAGACTGCTGCCGAGATAAGAACATTAGTTGAAAGTGCATCTGATAGTAACGTATTCACTGATGCAGACCACTCAAAACTTGACGGGGTTGAAGCAGGTGCCACAGCAGATCAGACTGATGAGGAAATTCAGGACATCGTGGGAGCTATGCTTTCAGGTAACACTGAATCTGGTATCACAGTAACATATCAGGATGCTGATGGTACGATAGATTTTGCTGTAGCGTCACAAACAGATCAAAATTTCACCAACGCTGATCATTCTAAGCTGGATGGTATTGAAGCAGCAGCGACTGCTGATCAGACAGGTGCTGAAATCAAGTCATTATACGAAGCAGAGTCAGACACTAACGCTTTTACTGATGCTCTTGCATCAAAACTTTCAGGTATAGAAGCAAGTGCAACAGCCGATCAAACTGCTGCTGAGATAAGAACATTAGTCGAGGATGCCAGTGATAGCAACGTGTTCACTGATGCAGATCACACAAAACTCAATGGTATCGAAGCAAACGCTACTGCAGACCAAACTGACGAAGAGATTCAGGATATCGTTGGAGCTATGCTCACTGGTAATACTGAGTCAGGCATTACAGTAACATATCAGGATGCTGATGGTACGATAGATTTCGCTGTAGCATCTCAAACTGATGAAAACTTCACAACAGCAGACCATGCTAAGCTGGATGGTATTGAAGCAGGTGCTACTGCTGACCAAACAGCGAGTGATATCAAAACACTGCTGGCAGCGAGTAAACTTACCAACTCACACATTGCTGATGATACCATAACTGCAGCATTATTAGCAGACACATCTGTTTCTGCTGGAAGCTACGGATCTGCTACTGCAATACCAGTAATCACAGTTGATGCACAGGGTAGATTGACCGCAGCATCAACAACATCTATTACCACAACAACAAATCTAGCGACTTCAACTGACGTTGATGAAGTCACAATCACAAGCAGCACAGGAAATAATGCCACTATTTCAGAGGCATCTGGATCTGCTGCAGGTGTGATGTCAGTTGCTCATCATGACAAATTAGATGGTATCGAGGCAAATGCTACCGCAGATCAGACTGCAAGTGAGATACTCACACTACTCAAAACTGTAGATGGTGCAGGTTCAGGATTAGATGCAGACACTCTTGATGGTATAAGTTCAGCATCCTTCTTACGATCAGACACAAGTGATACATTTACGGGCACACTGACAGTTTCAGGAGCTGCTGCTGTCGATAATCTATCACTGAATGGTAATACTCTTACAACATCATCTGGTAATCTTACGATAGACTCTACTGGTGGTACCACAACGGTTGCTGACAACTTAGCGGTTTCAGGAAACTTGACTGTGAACGGCACCACAACTACTGTGAATGCCACAACAGTCAACATCGCAGACAAAAATATTCAGGTTGCAACTGGTGCTGCAGATGACTCTGCTGCAGATGGTGGAGGTATTACCATAGACTCAGGTGATGGTGATAAGACCTTCCAATTTGAAGCAACAGGTGATAACTTTGGATCATCTGAGAACATGAACCTTGCTGATGGTAAGGTTTATAAGATCAATAACTCATCAATTCTTAGCTCAACCACACTAGGATCCAGCGTAACTGGATCATCACTTACAAGTCTTGGTACCATATCTACTGGTGTATGGCAGGGTACAGCGATAGCTAATGCTTACTTAGCAAACTCAACCATGAGTGTTGGTGGAGTTACACTGACACTTGGTGCAACCGATGCAACTCCAGCGTTCAACTTGAGTGATGCTACCAATTATCCTACAAGTAGTTTGAGTGGTACTATAACCAACGCTCAACTTGCAGGTTCAATTGCGAGCAGTAAGTTAGCGAACACAGGTGTATCTGCAGGTACAGTGGGATCTGGTAGTGCAATACCAGTCATAACAGTCAATGCTCAAGGTCAGATAACAGGAACATCAACTGCTGCAATTGATAGCACTGCTATCTCTGAAGGTAACTCAAGTATGACTGTTGATGACAGTGGTACTGGTAGTATCATAGCAGCGATTGATGGGTCAACACTCGCAACATTCGCTGCTGCAGGTATCACACTATCATCAGGAGCATTCGTTGGTAATCTAACAGGTAATGTTACTGGTAATACTTCAGGTTCATCAGGGTCATGTACTGGTAACTCTGCTACTGCCACTGCTTTGGCAAACGCCAGAACAATCGCAGGTGTATCGTTTGATGGCACAGCGAACATATCACTGAACAACAACGCTATCACTAACGGTGCAGGGTATATCACAAGTTCTGGAACATCAGCAGCATGTTCAGGAAACTCTGCAACTGCCACACTTGCAGCGAACTCAACCATCACTGCTAACAATAGCACAAACGAAACTGTTTATCCTGTATTCGTTGATGGTGCTACTGGCACACAAGGATTAGAATCCGACACAGGATTATCTTATAATCCAAGTTCCAATACACTGACAACCACCACATTTGTGGGTGCCTTGACAGGTAACGTTACTGGTAATACTTCAGGTTCATCAGGGTCATGTACTGGAAACGCTGCCACTGCAACCAAACTTGCTACAGCAAGGACAATCGCAGGTGTATCTTTTGATGGATCAGCAAACATATCACTAAACAACGCCAATATCACAAACGGTGCTGGTTATGTAACTGCTAATACTCAGTTATCAAACGAGCAGGTTCAGGATATTGTAGGAGCCATGGTTTCAAGTAATACTGAATCTGGTATTACAGTAACATATCAAGATGGCGATGGTACGTTAGACTTTGCTGTTACTTCTCAGACAGACAACAACTTTACTAACGCTGATCACAGTAAATTAGATGGTATTGAATCAGGTGCTACTGCAGACCAGACAGCATCAGAAATTCGTGCTCTTGTCGAGAGTGCTAGTGATAGTAACGTCTTCACTGATGATGATCACTCAAAACTTGACGGTATAGCAGCAGGGGCAACTAATGTCACAAACACAAACCAACTAACAAACGGTGCTGGTTTCATAACAGCAACACTTACTAATGAGCAAGTTCAAGATATCGTGGGTGCCATGGTATCAAGTAACACTGAATCTGGTATCACTGTCACATACCAAGATGGTGATGGTACTATAGACTTTGCTGTAGCATCACAGACAGATGAAAACTTCACCACTGCAGACCATGCTAAGTTAGATGGTATTGAAGCAGGTGCTACTGCTGACCAAACAGCATCAGAGATCTTGACATTGCTCAAGACAGTTGATGGTTCTGGATCAGGACTAGATGCTGACAAACTTGATGGTATAACTTCTGGTAATTTCCTTAGATCAAACACTGCTGACTCAATGACAGCAACACTCACAGCAAGGCAGATAACACCAGAGGCAGACTCAACTTACGACTTGGGTACAAACTCCGTAAGATGGGCAAACGTATACGCTGATGATGTAAGAACAGGTGACCTTCATCTATCTAATGAGCATCGTGGTGGAAATGATGTAGATGGAACATGGGGTCATTATCAAATCCAAGAGGGTGAAGACGATCTTTTCCTCTTCAACAAGCGTTCTGGTAAGAAGTATCGCTTCTTATTACAACAAGTCTAAAACTTATAAATAACCAAGAAGGAGAACAGTAATCAATGGCTTTTCACGGTAATGCTGCCAATTTAAACGTCACTACGGATGTCTCAGCTGGCAATTATGGTTCTGGTAATGCCATTCCTGTAATCAACATTGACTCAAGCGGTAGATTAAATTCAATAAATGAATCGTCTGTCACTTATAGTACGTTGAATGCCAATGCTAACGTCGGTACAATTGGAAGTTATGCTTTCATGCAACAGGCGAGTGGTAATACACAATATGCACCTGGTGATACATTAGCAGGTTCAAGTCTCCGATACTCAGATGCTACAGGTCGTGTTCATAATACCACACCTTCAGGAAACTGGAGATGTATGGGATATGACTCAGGTGCAGCACTGACAAACTCAGGTACAGTTGGTGGATCAGCAGCTGGATCAGGATCATTACAAGGTGGTAATATTCAGGGAGATACCTCTGCAAACATATCAGGTAATCCCACTGCTGACTTAGCACTATCAGGTGGTAATATTGGAGCTGACCTTAGTGCTAACGTGAACGTGAACGTGACTGGTAACGTACAAGGAGGTAAAACTTTCTCAGTCGTCCAAGCAACACCAAGATCAACATACGGTACTGATGATACAATCAGTGGTACAGGTTCAGGTTCAGTCAACCTCGCAACAGATGATCTATCAGTCTCAGGTAACGTCGCTACTGATGATCTTACCATAACTGGTACTACAGGAACCATCGCAACAGATGATTTATCAGTTGCTGGTAACGTTGCAGTCAACGTGAA
>CEPK01130370.1_pt1 | contig 12994 bp, 9 predicted proteins | sample 356231 | NCBI WGS metagenome assembly CEPK01 (sample SAMEA2620259, study PRJEB7988) | marine metagenome | biome: marine biome (ENVO:00000447); feature: deep chlorophyll maximum layer (ENVO:xxxxxxxx); material: "saline water (ENVO:00002010), including plankton (ENVO:xxxxxxxx)" | depth 80 m
GTGCGGGAGCCGTCCCGGGCCCAGTATGCTACGATATGGGTGGCACGAAGGCTACTTTAACAGATGCATGCTTGGTTTTAGGTTACATTGATCCGTCCTATTTTCTTGGAGGTGAAATGAATCTAAATATCAACTTGGCTCGTGAGGTAATCGAAGAGCAAATTGCTAGACCTCTTGGATTAGAAATAAATAGTGCTGCAGCTTCGATCGTAAGTGTGGCGACTGAAAATATGGTGCAAGCTATCTCTGAAATAACCGTAAACCAAGGAATAGACCCCGCTGAATCCTTGTTAATAGGCGGAGGCGGCGCGGCAGGCTTAAATTCTACTTTTATAGCTAGACTCCTTGGTTGTCCAAAATTACTAATTCCCGTTACTGGCGCGGGTTTAAGTGCTTATGGAGCAGCCATCTCTGACTTAACTTCAGAATTTAGGTCAGTATTTTTTGCTACATCAGATAATTGGGATGCCAAGGGTGTTAATAACAACCTAAAAACTTTAGAGGCTAGAGCAAAGGAATTTATAGATAGCGCGGGCAAAGGGTCGGTTAGCTCAAAGATAGAATATACGGTCGAAGCTCGATATGCAGGCCAAGTATGGGAAATTGATGTGCCTCTTCGTGATTTTCAATTTGGAAAGAAATATACACTTGAACAGTTAGTTGATGATTTTCATGAAGTCCATAATGACATTTTTGCAATTAGTGATCCAGACTCGTCTGTTGAGATGGTGTGTTGGACAGCCGCTGTAAGCTGTCAGATGCGTGCCGAAGATGGAGTAAGAAATGTCACTTTTTCAACCTCAGATAAAAGTGACGAGCGTCGTTTGGTTTATTTTGATGGGCATGGAGAATTAAGTACACCGATAAAAAAATTAGGGAACATAGTAACTGGCAAGAAAGACCTAGGTCCCGCAATTGTGGAGACACCGTTTACAACAATTGTTATTGATCCAGAGGCAAGTTACCAAGTTTCAGAAAACAACAGTGTTATTATCTGGCCCTAAAAACGGAGATTAAAATGAATAATGGTAGAGCAAACAAGCTGGACGGGGGAAAGCTCTCTATTCTTTCAAATAGGCTTGGGGGTATTTGCAGAAAAATGGGAAATACGCTCTTACGTACGGGTAGGAGCGGTGTTCTAAATCGTGCTAAAGATTTTTCATGTTGTATAGTCACTCGGGATTGCGAATTGCTGACAGCAGAAGAAAGCCTTCCAATCCACGTCCTGTCGGGACCAGATTTGATGGCAAGATCAATGCATGAATTTCACCCTGACTTGAAAAAGGGTGATGTATTTTTACATAACTCGCCATATCATGGAGACTCCCATCCTGCTGATCACACTTTGTTGATGCCCGTAATTGATGATAAAGGCATTCATCATTTTACGCTTATAGCGAAGGCACATCAGGCGGATATTGGGAACTCTATACCAACAACTTATCATGGCACTGCCAGGGATGTCTATGAGGAGGGTGCCTTGATATTTCCGGCGGTAAAGGTGGTAGAAGATTATAAGCCTATAGACGACATAATTCGAATGTGCCGTATGCGCATACGAGTTCCAGATCAGTGGTATGGAGATTTTTTGGCAATGCTTGGAGCAGTCTTTATAGGTGAAAAAGAAATGTTGGCTATTGGTGACGAAACAGGTTGGAATTTGTTGCATGAGTTTACTGACCAATGGTTTGATTATTCGGAGCAGCGTATGATTTCTGCAATAAAAGGTATGAAAGGTGGAACGGCGACTGCGCAGTCAACTCACGATGCTATTCCTGGAACACCAAAAGACGGAATCACGATTACATCTAAGGTAAAAATTTCTCCAAATAGCTCAACAATAGAAGTGGATTTAACAGAAAACCCCGATGCGCTAGCTTGTGGTTTAAATGTTTCCGAGGCGTGTACAAGAACATCTACAATGATTGGCATATTTAATTCCATAGATAATTCGGTGCCTAAGAACGCAGGTTCTTTTAGACGAATTGCTATTAACCTTAAGGAAGATGGTGTTGTTGGCATACCCAAGCATCCAACAAGTTGTTCGGCATCTACTACTAATCTAGCAGATAGGGTGCAAAACTCTACGATGAGAGCAATGGCTGCTATTAGTGATGGTTTAGGTATGGGTGAAATAGGCTGCTTTTGCCCTCCCTCTACCTCTGTTGTCTCGGGTGTTGATCCTAGGACACGTAAGCCTTTTGTTAATCAGCTATTTTTAGGACATACTGCTGGGGCTGGAGCTCCATTCCAAGATGCTTGGATGACAATGTTACATGCTGGAAATGGAGGTATGTGTTATATTGACTCGGTGGAGTTGGACGAAGTTTATACACCGCTTCACGTTCATACTAGAAGGCTAATTAAGGATTCAGAGGGAGCAGGGCGATTTCGGGGAGCGCCTGGGATAGAAGTTGAAATCAGTCCAGTAAATTGTGGCATGGAGGCTGGTTTTGTTGCAGATGGAAATATTAATGTACCTCTGGGGGCTCGAGGCGGAGGGAATGCTGCCCCTTCAGACCAACGGCTAAAGGCAAAAGATGGAAAGATAAATAAACTTGAACAGTGTTCTCAAGTATGGATTGAAGACGGAGAGACACTTATTTCAATAGCATGTGGTGGTGGTGGGTATGGTGATCCAAAAACAAGAGATCCTAACTTAGTTCTAAAAGATGTCTCTGAGGGCTTAATTAGTCGTGAGAGGGCTAAAAATGTCTACGGTGTTGAGGTTTCAGCGGACTTAAACATTAACGAGGTTGAAACAGAAAATTTACGGGTAAAATCAAAGTAAAAGGAGAAGAAAAATGAGACTTAAGGACAAAGTGGCAATCGTTACTGGTGCTTCAATGGGAATCGGAGAAGCAATAGCAAGGAGATATGCGTCTGAAGGAGCCAAGGTGGCTATTAATTATTTAAAAAGTGAGGATAAGGCTAAAGCTATTGTCAGCGAAATAAATTCTGGTGGCGGTGAAGCTAAAGAGTTTAAAGCTGACGTGTCGATAGTTAGTGAAATAGAAAAGTTGATAGAAGAAGTGAAAGATGAATGGGGAAGCGTGAATATACTCGTGAATAACGCTGGTGTATTTCACACTGTTCCCGTAATGGAAACCACTGAGGAAATATGGGATCAGACAATTGATTTAAATTTGAAGGGATACTTTTTTGCTGTAAAGACACTAGTACCGCATTGGAGAGAGATTGGGGGCGGTAAAGTAGTAAATATTTCTTCGATAGCAGGTACAGGAGCTTTCCCAAATTGCCCGGGTTATTGCGCGAGTAAGGGAGGTGTCGTTAACCTGACCCGAGCACTTGCGGCAGAACTTGGTAAGGATAAGATTAACGTTAATTCTATTGCACCTGGAAATGTAGCAACCCCACTAAATGCTCATGTCCGTGGACCAGGTAATGAGGAATATATTGAGGTAATGAAAACGTTTACACCTACCGGTATTGATTTCATGGAAGCGGAAGATATGACAGGTACCGCCGTATTTCTAGCTAGTGAGGACTCAAAAATGGTGCATGGAGAGACAATAATTGTCGATGCCGGTTGGTCTGTTTGGTAATTTATATAATTGAAATGCTATATGGAGAGTTCAAATGAGTAAAAAGGTTGGTGTCGTAGGCCTCGGCGCAATGGGAGGTATTTACGTTAGGCATTTGATGGGTGCTGGTTTTGAAGTGGCCGGGTATGATTTGATGGAAGATTACGTTGGTGCACTTAAAAAACTTGGTATGGAGGCATGCCAATCTCCTAAGGAGGTTGCGGAGGCGTCTGATGTTCTAATAACTTCATTGCCAAGTAGTCATGCGCTTGAGAGTGTTGTTCAAGGGGATGAAGGTGTTCTGGAGTCTGGAAAAGAGGCTCTAATCATCATTGATACATGTACTCTCAAGGTAGAGGATAAATTAGCAATTGGTGAGAGTGTGTCGGCAGCTGGTATGTTCTTTCTTGATGCTCCTATTAGTGGCACGCCGCCAATGGTGGAAAATCGTGAGGCCTCCTTATATGTTGGTGGCGACAAAAAGGCATATGAGCAATGTAAGGATATAATTGAGGCTTTTACCGGTACTAACTTTTTCGTAGGCAATATTGGTGACGCATCGAAGATGAAAATCTTAGCTAATTATCTAGTTGGAGTGCATACAGTTGCCGCAGCTGAATGTATGGTGCTTGGTATTAAGGCTGGGCTGGATCCAAATCTTATTCATGAGGTGTTACCAAAAGGCGCAGGTGGATCAAAAATGTTAGAGGTTAGGGGGGAATATATGGCTAAATCTGATTATCGTTATGATGAGGGAACAATTTTTAATGTAATACAAAAAGACTCCTCTATTATATCAGAATATGCTGCATCTTTAAATTCTCCGATTAATCTTTTTGCTTCGGCGAGGCAAACTTTTAACTCAGCTGTAGCGCTCGGGCTAAGCCATATGGAGCTTGCTGCGGTGTGCAAAGCAGTAGAAATTTCGGCGGGGGTCGATAGGCCTTTAATAGAATAGATTTTAGAAAGTTTTAATCTTAGAGTGTTCTATTTTGTAGAAACTCTATTACCATTTTCATCGAAAAGAAATATTTGGTCATCCGGAAAAGTTATGCCAGGCGTATCTCCTGCTTTAAATTTACTATTGCTATCGACTACAGAAATTAATTCATTTCCTGTCTCAGTTTCAAAGTAGAGCAGAGTATCTTTGCCCAAAGGCTCTACGAGATAAATTTTCTTTTTCGTGCCTGATTTATTGTTTACCAAAATTTGTTCTGGCCTTATTCCTAATGTGGCTGGTCCAGGTGGTGTTTTAGCAAGAGACGTAGGTAAATCTAATTTTATGTCACTAGAATGAAACACAACCTTTTTGCCTTTGGTGACTATATCTCCCTCGATTAAATTCATTGATGGGCTGCCAAAAAAATCGGCGACAAAGTAGGAATTAGGGTTATTATATATATCTATTGGAGATCCTACCTGCCTGATATTTCCTCCATCCATAACTACTATGCGATCAGCGAGTGTCATAGCTTCTTCTTGATCATGGGTTACATAAATAAATGTTTTCTTTAATTCTTTGTGTAGCCGATCAACCTCAGCTCTCATTTCTCGCCTTAGCTTGGCATCAAGACTGGATAATGGTTCATCAAGGAGAAAAGCACCAGGGTCAGTGATTAAAGTTCTTGCGACGGCAACTCTTTGCGACTCTCCACCTGAACATTGTGCAGGTAGTTTGTCTAACAGATGAGTAATTTTAACCATTTCTGCTACTTGCTTAATCTGCTTGTCAATTTCCGTCTTTTCAACTTTCTTCATTCTTGGTCCGAAAGCAATATTTTCTGCTACTGTTTTGTGAGGAAAAAGAGCGTGAGTTTGAAAAACCATTCCTAGATTTCTCTCAGCTGGTTCTAGTTCATTAATTACCTCTTTATCTATAAAAATTTCCCCGCGGGTGGGGTCCTCAAATCCAGCAATCATTCTTAGCGTTGTGGTCTTGCCGCATCCAGACGGCCCCACAAGGACCAAGAACTCTCCTTCCTCTATCGTCAAACTTAGATCATTTACAGCGACTACAGATTTGCTAAATTCTTTTCGTATATTTTTTAATTCTATTTGAGGCATTTTTCCTACCTTTTTACCATTCCAAAGCTAAATCCTCGGGCTAAGTGTTTGCGTATAAATATACCAATTGCTATTAGAGGCAATGTTATCCCTACGGCAAGTGCTGCCTGTCTGCCGTAAACTCTTCCTTCTACAGACCCTTCATATTTACTTAGTTCGACGGGAAGGGTTACAACTTCAGTTTTTGATAAGAGTAAAGCCAAGAGATACTCGCTCCAGGTAAGGATAAGTATAAACAAAAATGTTGCCACTATGCCTGAGCGCACCAGAGGGAATACAATTTCCCACAAAGTTCTAAGTCGACTGGCGCCCAGAATCATTGCCGCTTGTTCAATTTCACGAGGCAACTCATCTATAAAGCTTTTAATCATCCACACAGCATATGGAAGCGTCGTTATTGAATAGATAATCACCAATCCAGTTATAGTATCTAGTAGGTGAAGAGCAGAGTAGTATAACGATAGAGGCGCTACTATTACAATTGGAGGGACCATTCTGAGCATAAGTAGTTGAAACATTCGTCCCTCAGACAGGATCTGGTATCTTGAAACGCCGTAGGCAAGAATTGTACCAAAGCCAACGGCAAAAGCCGTAGATAATAAGGAAATTATTAGGCTATTTCTTAAAGCTTTCCATGGTTTTTGCATGGAGTGGCTATACTGGGTTCCCCCTTCGTACTCTTCCTGATGGTCTAGCCATACAACTGCATAGTTGTTTAACGTGGCATCTTCTGACCAATAAACAGGCGGCCAAGCAAACCAATCTTTATCTGGTTTAAACGAGGTTGCAACTATCCAATAAATGGGAAATGCCACAACAATAGTCCAAACTGAAAGTATTAGATACTTTGAGTATCTGCCAAGCCTTTTTTTTGTATCTCGTTTCATCTTCAAATTATCCTTGAGTGGCTTTCCCGCTGTCATAGATTTTATCTAGCCCACTTTTTTCCCGTTTTAATATTTGAATTGCTAACAAGACAATGGCTATCATTATTATTAAGACTATGTAGGACATAGCCGCACCCCGGGAAATCTCAAAATATTGCCATGTAACAATATAAAGGTATGTTGGGATGGTTTCAGTCGCGGATCCGGGTCCACCTTGAAAAAGTGACCAGGCCTTGGGAAACTCTGCTATTGCTTCGAGGAATCGGAGAATAAGAGCTAAAATAATTACTGGTCTAAGAAGAGGTAATTGAATTTCTACAAAAATACGCCATTTTGAGGCTCCTAATATTTTGGCTGCTTCAATGGGCTCATCTGGCAGAGCTGCAAGGCCTGCCATCATAATTATAAACGAGAAGGGAACCCAATTCCATATCTCCATCAACATAACAGTTAAGAGGGCTGTGTCAGCGTTAGCTAGCCAAAGAATATTCACCTCACGTTGGAAGATCATAGATAGAATGTCATTTAAGGGCCCTTTTTGATAGAGAATCATCTCTCCAGTGTATGCTATGACAATTGGGACAGTCAGCATAGGAAGTATAAAAACTATATAGTAGAATGCTTGGCCCTTAAAAGGTTTGTACATTAAAAGAGCAAGGCCAAAGCCAAGCAAAAAACACCCTATTGTAGAACCGAGGGCGAACAGAATGGACCTTACTATGGCCCAACCTAACCTTGGATCTGTTAGAACTTCTTGGAAAAGCTCTAATCCGACAAATTCAGCATCCCACCAACCTCCTCCATAAGGAGAGTAGCCGTGAAATGAAAAATAAAGTTGAAGCATTAAAACAGGAAAAAGGACAGCTACAAGTACGACTACTAGAATTGATAGAATGGTCCACTTGAAACGCTTAACTGCTCTCGCTTGGACCTGTTGACGCCCACCCGTTATCTCAGAACCAGTCTCAGCTGTGATCGAATTTGCCATGGTCAATTAGCCAGCAAACTCTGAAGAGCTAGAGTTTTAACAGCCCTTCAGAGTAGCTTGATAACCTTAATTAACTAGGAACATTAACGGTCGGAAAAACCGCTTTATAACTAGCCAATTCTGCTTTCAGTTTCTTGCGCCCAATTTTTCTTACAATCTTTCTCCAGGCTTTTTCAGTTTCGGGAAGTACATCTTTTGCTTTCCGTTGTCCGACATAAGCTTCAGATAGATTTTTAGCAAGTTGGTCTTGGAACTCAAGCAAACCTGTCAAATAAATCGGCGGTGCTGCTACCTGCAGGCACTTATTTATTGCTGGCAATCCCGCTTTGTAAGTTTGATATACATAATCACTCTTAAAGTGATCAACGTGCCAAGGGTCGTGAAAGGTATTCACGTTATCTCCCACAATTCGTGTGGAGTTCTTGGATGTTGCCCACCACATTGCCATGTAAGCAGCCCTCTCCTTATTTTTGCTGTATCGGTTTACCAATATGGCTGCAATGGGAGAAGAAATGGACCGGTGAATACGTTTACCAGAAAAGTCTGATCCTGGAACAACACCGTATTGATATTTCCCTGCGGTTTTAGATTTTTTTGGATTTTCATTCAATCCTATCGCACCATCCCAATATTGACATGCGAAGATCTTACCACCCGCTATTCTCGGGATCATTTGAGGTGTTCCCCAGCCAGGAGCTTCAGGGTGGGAGACTTTCTTCAAATTTAGATATGTTTCTACCGCGTAGTTTCCGGCAGGAGTGTTGAGAGTAGGGTTCATATCATCATCAAAAGGGAACCCACCAGCAGAATAGAAATACATATACCACCAAGTTACACCGTTCGGACGGTTCCTTAAATTACCTGAAGCCCAGATACCTTGATCCGGTCGATGAAAAAATTCCATAAGACGCTGGTCATCTTCCCAAGTTTCTGGATAAGCCATCTTCTTTCCATACTTATCTTCGAACTTCTTTTGTTCTTCTGGGTCGGACATCATATCTTTCCGACACATGTGAACGTGGACATTACCATCTGTTACTATACCGTATGTCTTTCCTTTATACTTCATGAAGTTGCCAAAGTTACCTACGGCGTCAAGTTTAAATCCAGCTTTTTCCATGTAAGGGTCAAGGGGTTCTAGGAGGCCGGCTGATGCCAGTGACGGAATCATATTTGAGTCAAGATGAAAAAAATCAAACTCAGGAGATCGTGTTACTGCCTCCGCCATTGCCCTTTGTGGAATTGAAAATACAGATATGTCCTGTATGGAACCAACATCGTAACCCGCGCCTTGCTTAAAAGGGGCATTGGTAGGCTTCATGGCAACATAATAATTTGACCATATCATACCTTTTAGATCTGTACCCTTAGTTGCCTTGGCTGCAGCTATAATGCGGTCTTCTTCGCTAGCGGCCATAGCTAAATTTGGCACTGGTAAAGTTGAAAGTGCAGCCATTGATAGACCACCATTTACAACAGAGCGCCTTGATATTTTTTTAGACATCACTACCTCCCTGTAGATTATTTAGTATTACATATAGTTTTGTTATTTTGTAATATGTAAAAAATGATAATCCCTAAAGTACCTCCTGGTCAACTTTTTCATATAAGTTGGTTCACAATGCGGACCACAGGCCTATGCATAAGATAATAAAAAGATGGATAAAAGGTACTAAATGCTTAAGTTTTTCAAATCATCGGGTATTATCCCTCTTCGTAAAAATACGTTTGCCAAATACGAATAAATTCTAATAGGCTATTATTTTTTAGGGAGATTATGAGTATGCTCAATTGCGGTATAGTTGGTTTAGGTTGGTGGGGGCAAGTTCTTGCTCGTTCGATAACCAGCAGTAGTAAGATCAAAGTAGTAAAGGGTTTTACGAGGACCCCAAGTAATGCTGCTGAGTTTATAGAGGAAACAAAACTGGAGATGTGTGCTAGCTATGAAGCAATGCTTCAGGAAAAATCTATAGAAGCCGTAATACTAGCTACTCCTCATTCAATGCACCTTGAACAAATAAAATTAGCTGCAAACGCCGGCAAACATATTTTTGTTGAAAAACCAATTACTCTGTCGTTAAAGGAGTCGAGAGAGGCTCTGGAGGTTGCTCGACAAGCTGGGGTTACGTTGGCGGTAGGTTTTCAAAGAAGAGGTCACCCTTCAATGGTAAAAGCACTGAGCGCTGTAAGAGATGGAAAGATAGGTAGAATTATTCATGTTGAAGGGCATCAATCTGCACCCGGACTTAGAATTTATAAACCTGGCAGTTGGCGCCAGGAATTAGATGAACAACCTGCGGGTGGAATGACAGGGATGGGAATTCACCTACTTGATAGTATGGTGAGTGTAATGGGAGCCGTTACCGAAGTTGAAGTAAAAAGTCTAAAATTACTTCATGATAACGATAGTAAGCTTGACGAAATGACCTCTGTTCTTATGGAATTTGAGAGTGGGTCATCGGGTTATTTGGGTACTTCGATTGCAACTTCCCCGTATTTTAGTCTCCGCTTTTTTGGAGAAAATGGGGTAGTAGAGGTCAGGAAAAAGGATCTAAGCGAGTTCGTTCTTACTGATGAAATGGGGGAGGTAACTGTTGATGTGACAGACGGCTTTAATATGGAGGGAGCCGCACTAGAATCCTTTGCAGACCAAGTTGCAGGAACAGGAACCTATTTTATAAGTGATGAAGAGGTAATCAATTCGAGTGACGCATTTGAAAAAATTGTAAATGCTAGCAGAGCTTAATACTCCCGTATTACATTACTTGTTCTAACTCGCAGAGTTCTCAATCTTCCAACGAGCTGTATTTTCCAATGTAGCAACTGGGGAAATCATACCAGGATCAAATTCGACTGGATTTTCACCTTTTGCTAATTTATTTGGAAGCGATTGATCTGCCAATGACCCCTTACCAATTGCAATAAAGTCAGCATTTCTACTTTCTAGAATTTTTGTAGCATTTTCTTTGATGTGGAGTCCGCCACAGCCAATTACTGTGATTCCAGTATAATCTTTTGCAAATCCTGCCAGATTTTTCCCAGAGTCCCAGATGTCAACTAGGCCCTTATGCGTACTGATATGGATGTAGTCAACCCCAGCGTCTTTTAGGCTGGTAAATATGATTTTAGCATCTTTTTCTTTACCTTCCCACTCGTGTTCAAAATCATTTATTTTTGTCTGAGAGATCCTTACCCCTAGAACTTTTTCGCCAATCTTGGATCTTATATTTTTTATTACTTCGCAATGAAAACGGATGCGGTTTTCGACTTCTCCACCATATTCATCAGTCCGACTATTGGTATAAGAGGTTAGAAATTCGTCAGGCAAGTAACCATTTGCTCCGTGGATTTCTATCCCGTCAAAACCAGCTTCTATAGAACGGGCGGCTGCGTCTCCATAGTTTGAGACTATTCTATCGATCTCAGTTTTTTGAAGCTCTCTCGGGAGTGGAAATTTTCCCTCCCCTTTGTATCTTGCTGCCATTTCTCCTTTTGGTTGAATAGCAGAAGGGGCGACAGAATGATCAACAAATCTGTTATGCTGAACTAATGCTCCTGAATGAAGTAATTGCTGCAATATAGGGACACCATGAGAGCGAACTTGTTGAACTATAGGTTTCCAGCCTTCAACCTGTTGGCTGTTTGCGATCCCTGGTTGATCAATATAACCTTGGCTATGTTCCTCATCGATATACGTGCCCTCAGTAATAACTAAACCGAATCCACCTAGGGCATAGTTTTCATAATATTCGCCCATTAGTTGGTTTGGGGTGCCGTCTGGATTAGCGCTTATACGTGTCATTGGGGCAACTACAAATCGATTTTTTAGGTTTAGGTTACCCAGTTTTTTTTCTGTAAATAGCAAGTTATATTCTCCCTTTAGCAAAATTGCTTCTACTTGAGTTTGTCTAGACTTATCCCCGAATTTTTAGTTCGTCAATGAGATCCTTTTTCCGGCAAATTTTTGACCATCAATATCATTTAGTAATTATACAAAAATAATATGTCTTTTACTAAAATCTACAAAAAGTTAATCACCATGCTTGTCTTATACAGATAATTTAATTTATGCTGAATACCAACTTGTTTGGTAATTTTGATTTTACTCAGGATTACAAATATTAAACTGCTTGATTTTGAGGGGCAAAAATAAAAATGGCGAAAAATAAATCTTCATATATGGATGACCAATCTTGGACAGATGTCAGAGATGGTATGCGAATAGATTGGGATGTTCCAATACCCATGGATGATGGTGTGGTGCTAAGGTGTGATGTATATAGGCCGATAAAAAATGGTAAGTACGGTGTTATAATGACTCTGGGACCCTATGGAAAATTTTTGCATTTTAATGAGATTTACGCCGACCAATTTGATAGGATGTGTGAAGATTTTCCTGAAGTTCCATCAGAGTCTACAAATAATTACCAAAATTGGGAAGTAGTTGATCCCGAGAAGTGGGTTCCAGATGACTATGTGTGTATAAGGGTAGACTCTAGAGGAGCAGGCCGTTCACCTGGTGTGATAGACATTTGGTCAGGCAGGGAAGCACAAGACTTGGCAATTTGTGTTGATTGGGCTGGGGTTCAGTCTTGGTCAAATGGTAAAGTAGGGTTAAACGGAATTTCCTACTACGCAGAAAACCAATGGCAATGTGCCGCACTACAACCTAAACACCTTGCAGCTATTTGTCCTTGGGAAGGTGCTGCTGATTATTATCGTGATATGGCCCACCATGGAGGTATATTTTGTAATGGGTTCACAAAACAGTGGTCTGAAGCACAGGTCTATACAGTTCAGCACGGCAAAGGTACAAACGGTTTTAGGTCGACCATGAATGGTGACTGGGTGTCTGGCCCAATTACGCTATCAGAAGAGGAACTCGGAGCAAATAGAAACAATTTTTATGAAGACTGTCTCGCAAACAAACTTGATACAGATGAATTTTGGACCTCACGTATGCCCGATTGGTCGAAAGTAAAAGTGCCAATGCTATCCTCAGCAAATTGGGGTGGTCAAGGTTTACACCCTAGGGGTAATTTTGAGGGATTTGTAAGATCAGTTTCTAAGGAAAAGTGGCTTGAGGTGCATGGTATAGAACATTGGACACATTTCTATACAAACTACGGGATGGACCTACAGAAAAGATTTTTTGGTTATTATCTAAAAGGTGAGAAAAACGGTTGGAATAAACAACCAAAGGTTCAACTACTAGTAAGACACCCAGGGGAAAAATTTGTTGAAAGACATGAGAAGGAATGGCCTCTAAAGAGAACTAAATGGACAAAGTACTATCTAGATGCAGAAAGTTTGGAGCTTTCGACGAAAGAGCAAACTTCACAGGGTAAAGTAACCTATGGGGGGTTTTCTGATGGTACGACATTTCTTACAGCTCCGCTTAAAAAGGATCTCGAGATAACGGGACCCATTGCGGCTAAATTATTTGTATCTTCATCAACTAGGGATGCTGACTTGTTTGTTATTTTGAGAGCATTCTCTCCTGATATGAA
>CEPK01055520.1_pt1 | contig 12940 bp, 11 predicted proteins | sample 356231 | NCBI WGS metagenome assembly CEPK01 (sample SAMEA2620259, study PRJEB7988) | marine metagenome | biome: marine biome (ENVO:00000447); feature: deep chlorophyll maximum layer (ENVO:xxxxxxxx); material: "saline water (ENVO:00002010), including plankton (ENVO:xxxxxxxx)" | depth 80 m
AGACAACGACTTTAACCCATCCAAGGTAACAGAAATGACTTTAAAATCACGATGCTCTAGATCAGGGCGGTATACCCTTTTATTTGCTTCTATTAGTTTTGCAGCTGGTGTCGCATCACAAGAATCAAGAATTGAAGAGATTATGGTAGTGGCAGAGAAGCGCGATGAAAGTCTCCAAGATTTATCACAAGCGGTAACAGCTATAACCTCAGACGATCTAGAATCAAGAAATATCAACTCGTTTGTTGACTTGAGTGCGCTTGCCCCAGGACTGACTGTGGCTAAAAACGAAGGCTTTAAGACGGTCGTTTCTATCCGCGGAGTGGGCAACGAAACAAATCAGAACGCAATTGCAGCACCATCCGTTGCCTATCACATGGACGGCATTTTTATCGCCTCTCCTTTTTCATTGCAAACTGACTTCATAGATGTCGAAAGAATCGAGGTTTTACGTGGCCCTCAGGGTACCCTTTTCGGACAAAACTCGACTGGTGGTGCCATTAACGTCATTAGCAAGGCACCCACAACTGCTGAACTCGAAGGTAAAACTGACATTACGGTCGGAAACTATGGGCTCACAAAGACTCGTGGGTCAATCAACTTACCCATATCTGACTCCGTCGCTACAAGAACTTCAATTTCTGTGACCAAACGTGACGGATTTACAGATAATATCTTCAATGGTCAGGAATTAGACGATGCTGACCATCTAAGTTTTAGGTCCGATTGGTTGTTTGAGACAAGTGATACAAGCAGCATTAGAGTTTTCGCTCAATATTTCGATGCTGATAACAATGGAGCAGCTATGAAGGGTTTCTACGACACTACTCCGGACGAGAGAGAGTTGTCGCAGAACACGTTGTCTAAATACGAGTTAGAATCCAAGGTAATTGGCGCTATCGGAGAGGCCGATCTAGGAGTTGCTAGCTTGAGGGCCCTAGCGAGTTGGCAGGAAGATGACATTTACGTGATTAGGGATAATGACCGACATAATCTTTTCCATGACCCTTCCTCGGTTTCAAGTAACGCGCCTTTCTACGTTGGCGTCGAATTTAACCCTGAAAGCCAGATACAAGAGACAAAAACTTTTGAAGTAAATCTAATTTCCAATGAGCCGTGGCGCGGATCCTTTGATTGGATCGTGGGGGCGTTTTACATGGATCAAGAGATTGAGGGGCATATTCGCGAATTTTTAGATGATAATTTTAATGGTGTTTATGACGGAACGTTCAACGACCCCTACTTCAATACGAGCTACGAAAATATGTATCCTGCATCAATGTTGCCTGCCGGTTTGACTGCCGGAGCTATCCCTGGTGGCAGTGGCGACTGGGGCTTCATGTCAGATAATTATCCGACCCGCGAATCCTACTCTGTATACGGACAGACCACCTACAATGCAGCCGATAACCTCAGATTAATAGCAGGTGCCCGATATACTGACGACTCCGTCGACAGTTACGTTAACAACTTTTTCGGCGGACAGATTGGTAATTTAGAGAAAACTTCAACAGAGACAACTGGGAGGGTAGCCGTAGAATACGACATAGACGACGATACCATGATCTACGCTTCCTTCACACGAGGGTTTAAACCTGGAGGAAGTAATCTTACTTATGGATACACCGAAGCTGAAGATGCTGCTATGGGGAACGCCATTGCCCCGCCATTAGTTCTGCCAATTTTTGACAGCGAATCAATTGCTGCTTATGAAGCGGGCTTAAAAACGGACCTGGTTGATGGAAGGCTAAGAGCTAACGTAGCTGCTTTTTTCTATGAGTACGAAGATCTTCAATTTCAGGCGACAGACCCAGATGTGTTTAGAGGAGGAGTAGCGAATATACCTGAAGCGGAAATGAAGGGGGTAGAACTTGAGCTAATTGGAATAATCTCTGATTCATTCACTTTTGACTTAAAGATGGCGCATTTGGATTCTGAAGTTACGAAAAATTTTGATACCCTCGATAATGTGAAGGCAAACTCAACTATCCCAGCCCCACCTTGGTGCAGCCCTGTTGGCTACTTAGGGTTTTGTTATGAGGACTTGCGCTATCAAAATAGGGAGAACATAAAAGGCAACGAGTTAGCAAAAAGTCCGGATCTGACCGCCAGTGCTAGCCTTAGATATCAAACCAACCTTTCATCGGGTAACTCAGTGTTTGGTAGTATCGATTATGTGCATCGCGGTGAATTTCAACAACGTGTAATCAATCACCCACTCATCGACACTGTAGAAGACTACAACGTTCTCAATTTAACGGCAGGGATAGACTTCGCAAACGGTGCATGGGGTTTTGATTTGATGATTTTTAACGCAACTAACGAGGACGGAATAAACTCAGCCATGACCGACGTATTTGGTGTAAATGCGACCGGAATAGAATTCATCCCACCGCGACAAGTAATGGGTAGGATAAGCTACACGTTCTAAACGGGAATTAATTTCTAATCGCGGCTGCGACAGTTTTTGAATAGGATAAGCAATTAAATAAAGAGATATCTGAGAGCAAACAGGCCAGCTAGGAACCATGCGGCGGAAGTCACTTGGTCCCGCCGGCCTGTGAATACTTTAATAATGACGTAACTCATAAAACCCAAGGCAATTCCATCTGCTATTGAGAACGATAGAGGAATCATTGATACCGTGATTAAAGCAGGTATAAGCTCACTCTGGTCAGACCATTCAAGTTTTTCTAGTCCACCCAACATAATCATTGCCACATAAATTAATGCTCCCGCTGTAGCATACGCAGGAATAATACTAGCAAGCGGCGAAATAAAAATTGCTAAGCAGAAAAAACATCCAACAAAAACCGCAGTTAGCCCTGATCGACCTCCCGCTGAAACACCTGCCGAGCTTTCTACGTAACTAGTCACTGGCGCACAACCTACCATTGTCCCAACAATGCTGGACGCACTATCAGCTTTTAAAGCTTGGTCAAGATTTTCAATTCTTCCTTTATCGTCAATAAGATTTGCTGAAGTTGCCACTGCAAGCAAAGTACCTGCCGTATCAAACAGATTTACGAATAGAAACGTTAAGACCACACTGATTATTCCTACATCAAGTGCACCACTGAAGTCTAACTCGAATAAAACCGGAGCAAGACTCGGGGGGGAGGAGAAAAACCCTGAAAACTCAACCTTGTTTGCCAGAATTGAAATTACAGTGATTGTTATGATGCCCAACATAATAGCACCAGGTATCTTTCTTATAGAAAGCACTGTGATTATCAAGAATCCAAGCAAACCCAGATAAGGTTCTGCTTTTGTGAGGTCTCCCAGCGATACATAATTCACCGGATTTGAAACTATAATCCCGCTGCTTTTAAGACCGATAAACCCAATAAATAGTCCGATACCGGCTCCCATCGAAATCCGCAAGCTCGATGGGATACTTTCCAATATCCAACGCCGAAGAGGTGTTACACTAATTACAAAAAAGAGAACTCCAGCGATAAAGACTGCACTCAGGGCTACTTGCCAACTGTATCCCATTTCTCCTACGACGGTGTATGTGAAAAAGGCATTGAGGCCCATGCCTGGAGCTAACGCTACAGGCCAGTTAGCGAGAACACCCATTGCGAAGCAGGCGACTGCGGCTGCCAAGCATGTTCCTACAAAACTCGCACCATAATCCATGCCGGTTTCCGCCATCATGGTGGGATTGACGAAGATAATATAAACCATTGTGATGAACGTAGTAGCTCCCGCCAATAATTCCCGTTTGATCGAGGTATTTTTTGCTTCAAGCTCAAAGTAATTTTGCAGGGTTTTTTTCATCAGAAACCTCAAATGCCTCTTTTTATCATTCTTAAAAATTACCGTCGGTGTAGTTCAAGATTCAAAACACTCCGGGCACCAACTTCCCTCCTTAATATCACGGATTGCTGCTTCCCAAACGTGGCCCTTTGCGCATTGCCATTTAACTTTTGTCGACAAATCAACATATTTATCAGATAAACACTTACCACCCCTTTCTTCGGCCATTTGTTGCATTTCTGCGATTGATAAACGTATGGTCCCAGCACATTCCGGACACCAACTCCCCTGCTTGACAACACGAGGCGTCGCTTCCCACACATGACCCTTGGCACATTGCCATTTGAGTTTAGTGGTCGAGTTAACATATTTATCTGATAAGCAAAGCCCTCCTTGCTCTGCAGCAAGCTCCGCCATCCCTTCTATCGTATAACGCCTAGCCCTCGCACATTCGGGGCACCAGCTTCCATTTATTATAGTTTCGGGCGTTGCTTCCCAAATATGGTTTTTACTGCACTGCCATCTGAGTTTTGTGAGAGCATCCACATAGTTGTCAGATAAACACAAGCCGCCTTTTTCAGCAGCCAGGTCTTGCATACCGATTATTGTAGACAGGTTTGAACCGCCGCACTCTGGGCACCAATTCCCTTCGGTTATCGCACGAGGAGTTGCCTCCCAGACATGATGTAGTCGACACTCCCATCTAAGATTAGTTGAAAAATCTAAATACTCATCGGACAGACACCAGCCCCCCCTCTCAGAAGCGATTTGCTTCATTTCCTCAATAGTGAAACGCTTAGAACCGTCACAGGTGGGGCACCACCTTCCTCGTAAAATTGAATTTGGCGTTGCCTCCCATGAATGTCCCTTTTCACATTCCCATTTTAATTTTGTTGAGGCGTTAACATACTTTTCTGATAAACACCTTCCATTTTTTTCTGCTGCTAGATTTTCCATTCTTTTAAGAGCTTCTCTTCCCTGGTGGGCTCTTCTAAAATAACTTGCTGTTAACCCGATGAGTAGTAAACAGAAAATTGCTGAAATAAGAAGTGCCATAATTCCTAACACGCTCAAAGTCGGACGTACGATAATTATACGTAATCCAGTATGGTCCGAACAATATTATCCAAAATATTGCGAGGCCATCGCGCGAAAAAAACTGGTATAATTTCAAAATTAAATCAAAATAAGAAATTAAAAAAATGTTTTTTCGTCTATTAATCGTTAGCGTATTTTTTGTTAGTAGTTTGCTATCAATTGACAGGGTGGCGGCACAAGAGAACTCTTTGGAGAATACAAGTTGGCAGCTGAAGACTATCTTCGGATTTAACAATTCAGAGTATACACCAGAGAACCCCTCCGATTATCTACTCAGATTTAGGTTAGATAATCGTCTTCAGATAGAGGCCGACTGCAACCAAGCTGGGGCAACGTGGACAGTAGAGCAGGAAACGATTTCTTTAACTGCATTGGTTACAACACGAAAACTCTGTATCCAACCCTCTTTGTTCAACCGTTACATTATGAATTTGAACCGAACTGAAACATTTGAGCTCATGGATAATCGATTGATTTTAAGAACCAGCACTGAAACTGACTGGATGGAATTCGAGCCTTATATATTCACCCCCAGCTTCTAACACAATGCACGGTTGAATTTATGGGTTTTAGTCCTTATTTAAGATAACAGACAAGATGTGATTTCCAACCAAATTTAGGGGGTATTAATGAAAAGGATAATTTTGTTTATCGCAACAAATTTAGCCATTTTATTTGTTCTAGGTATCGTTTTGAGCATTCTTATGCCATTGCTCGGATTAAACTCGGCCTCGAATAGTGGCCTCCTATTTATGTGCGCCGTTTTTGGTATGGGTGGCTCTTTTTTGTCACTACTAATGTCCAAGATGATCGCAAAGCGCAGTGTCGGGGCGCGCGTTATTCAGAACCCTTCCAATAGCGAAGAAACATGGCTAGTCAACACCGTTCAGAGGCAAGCTGAGCTTGCTGGAATTGGCATGCCTGAAGTTGCAGTTTATGATTCGCCTGAAATTAACGCATTTGCCACGGGAGCAAATCGGCATAATGCCTTGGTGGCAGTGAGTACAGGACTGCTAAGAAGCATGAGTAGAGATGAAGCTGAGGCCGTGCTCGCTCATGAGGTCAGCCACGTTGCCAATGGAGATATGGTGACTCTCACCCTTATCCAAGGCGTTTTAAATACTTTTGTCTATTTCTTCGCCAGGATTGTCGCAAACATGGTTAATCGAGGAAACAACTCAGCTTTTACTTACTTCATGACAGTCATGGCTTTTCAAGCGATATTTGGTGTTTTAGCCTCGATCATTGTTATGGGTTTTTCACGCTACCGCGAATATAGGGCTGATAGTGGAGGGGCAGATCTCGCCGGTCGGCAGAAAATGATCGCAGCACTTGAGCGGTTGAAATCAAACCAAATTGAGAGTCAATTAGATGGTCAACTGACTGCTTTTGGAATATCGGGCAAACGGGCATGGTCGGAGCTGTTCATGAGCCATCCGCCTCTGGAAAAACGTATCGCCGCTCTGAAAAAACGCTAAAGCTAGTTGGGAAAGTTAGGTTTTCGTTTTTCCATAAAGGCAGCAATCGCCTCCTTGGATTCCGGGTCATCCATACTCTCAACTAAATGCTTTGCTTCAAGACGCAAGCTAGCGTCTAAATCTTGCTCGAGAGAGTTATTTAGATTTTTCTTCATCCGCGCTAACGCATTCACTGGACCATTTGACAGTCTCGATGCATATGCTTGGGCTTCTTCTCTAAAGGTATCAACAGGAAATATCTTGTTAAATAAGCCTAGCCGCTCGCACTCCTCAGCACCAATTCTGCTGCTTGTATAGAACATCTCCTTTGCTTTAGACAAGCCAATTAATCTTGGTAAGAACCAACTTGCACCATAATCACCCGAAAGGCCAATGTTACCGAAGGCCGTAGTTACAAAAGCATTAACTGAGGCTACCCGCAAGTCACAAGCAAGTGCGATAGAAAGCCCAGCCCCAGCAGCAGCACCTGGCAGTGCAGCTATCGTTATTTTTCTTAGTTCATGAATTCTTTGAGTGAGTGTCTTTTGTTTAATCAAAAGATTTTCAACTCTGTCCTTTTTTGATATTTCATGCTTATTACTAATTGACGAACCGCTGCCCATACCAGAAACGTCTCCTCCAGCGCAAAAAGCATCTCCCGCACCAGTAATTAGTATGCTTCCAACACGGTTATCATTTTCTAATACAGCAATAGTTTCCCTCAAAGCGGGCGTCAAAATATCTCCCAAGGCATTTTTTTTTTGAGGTTTATTAAGCGTTATTGTCGCTACACGCTCATATATGTGACAAAGCAACTCATCTGTGCCAGTGTCAATTGAATACATCAAACCCTCCTAACGCGGAACGAGTTCACGAAATCTTAATCTTTACGATTTTTTATGGTCATAAAATACATAATAGCACCTAACAAACACCAACCTATGAAGATTGCCCACTCGCTTGGCCACAGCAAAGCCGAAGGGCTTCCCGGCATATAAAGCAAAGCTAAACCGATTGATAACACGAATGCCATCCCCCCAACCAACCCTCCAAATCTCGCTCTAAAAGGCCTTGGTAGGTCTGGTTCTCTTCTTCGAAGCACCAAAAAAGACAAAGCCACCATTGCATAAGCGATTACAATTCCAAGACCACCAGCATTCACTAGCCAAACCAATACCGGTCTACCAAAGAACGGTCCAAACGCAGACAATACCCCTATCAGGATGATGGCATTCTTTGGACTCTTATAGACGGGGTGCAACTCTGCAAACATTGCGGGGAGCAGTCTTGCGCGGGCTAATGCGTAAATGGCTCTGCTACCGCCAACGATAAAAGCATTCCAACTTGTAATAATCCCCGCGAGACCTGCGCTAAGCATCACGAATCTGCCAAAGCTTCCATAGATCATTGAATTCGCTTCAGCGGCTGCCAGGTCGGTAGACTCATACTCCTCTGGGCCCAACATTAAGCCAACTCCCAGAATGATTAAGCTATACCAAGCCACTCCCATGAAAACCGAGAGCATCAACACAATTCCGATATCACGAAACGGAAGATTTATCTCCTCTGCTGCCTGGGGGATCGTGTCGAACCCGACGAACATAAATGGAACCATAACTAAGACAAGGGACATACCCGAAAATCCGTCTTCAAATAGTGGCTCAAGATTACTTGTGTTTCCACTAAAAACAGATCCTAGAATAAAAGCCAGCCCAACAAGTAGAATCAATCCGACAACAACAGTCTGCAACACTGCAGCCATCCGCACACCACGCACATTGAGGACAGTCATTCCAACTGACCCTGCCACACCGACCAAAACCCAAGTCAAATAGACATCCCATCCAGCCACATTCCAAAGATAGATTTTATCTAAACCAGGTATTAATGAGTCTAGAACAGTAGGTAGTGCTACAGCTTCAAAAGTAACAACTGAAACATATCCAAGAATGATGGACCATGTGCAAATGAATGAGGCTACTGAACCTAATGCTCTCTGGCTATATACGTGTTCCCCGCCTGCAAATGGTAACGCTGAGGCCAATTCAGCATAGGTGAGTCCAATAACGATCATAATACCGCCACCAGTAATGAACGCCAGTATTGCACCTATAGTGCCAGCAGATTTAATCCAATCCGCGGACAACACAACCCAACTCCATCCGACCATGGCGCCAAACGCCAGTGCCAGAACTTCTCTGCGAGTCAAAACACGAACAAATTTGGTTTCCTGCATGATGCCTTACTTAATCGCCTTTGAAATTCCCAGTGCGCCGATCAGCCACTGCCTGCAATCCTTCCAGATGATCCTGAGTTCGGGTTAACCAAAATTGTTCCCTACCCTCAACATCAGTCGCATCTTGCACAGCTGCTTGCAGGTTTGACCTTAATTGCTCTCTTAGTGAGATTAGCGCAAGCGGTGCATTAACTGCTATTTCCCGAGCAAGTTCAATAGCCTTCTCCCGGACCTCATGTATTCCCGCAAAAATATCCGCCGCACCCCAGTCGAGAGCGGTTCTGCCGTCTATCCGTCGACCGGTATAAAACATAAGGTGTGACTTCTGCGTGCCAATCGCTCTAGGTAGAGTATGAGTGAGCCCAAAGCCCGGAGTGAAACCGAGCTTTACAAAATTTGCCGTCAATCGGGTAGTCTCGCAGACTACTCTAAAATCAGCCATCATGGCCACTCCCAAGCCTCCTCCAACCGCAGCACCCTGCACCGCCGCGATAACTGGTTTCTTGTTACCAAACAATCTAACTGCTTCCTGATATATAGGATTCCTTTGATCGGCGGACTCGGCTGCTAAGACATCCCCCTCAGCAGTCTGATCTGCAGTAGCAAAATTTGCTCCCGCACAAAAGTGTTTACCGTTGGAACATAACACGATAGCTCGACAATTTGAGTCCCCATCTAAATCATCGAAACAGTCTGCCATATCTCTTATCAAATTAAGGTCAAAAAAATTATTGGGTGGACGGTCAATCTCACATTGGGCTACAAAATCATCTAGCAATGTTACGTTTATATCACCGTACTTCTCTTTCATTTCTATTCCGCTCATTTTTAATTTACTTACGTTATAATATCCTAAATAAGTGGTTAGTAGTTTGCCAGCCTTAAAATCATCTTTAGGATCTACGTGTGTCAATAGTTTCAAATAAAATCGCATTAGAATCATTCGAAGAAGTACAGGAGTATTACCATAGTCGAGGTTGGACGGACGGTTTCCCGATTGTGCCTCCTACCTCAGAAGCAGTTCAAGCGTGCTTAGACTGGGCATACATGCGTAATGATGAGTTAATTGGAATAGAACCAGTCAGGGAAAGACCCATTACCGCTGAAAAGTTAGCTATAAGTGCCGTGATGGCTGGTTGTTTGCCGATACATTTTCCGGTCATTGTCAGTGCTTGGAGTGCGATGCTAAAGGAAGAGTTTCTCTTACATGGCGCCACAGCAAGCACAGGTGGCTGTGCAGTATTTATGGTCTTGAATGGACCGATAAGAAAAATACTTGGTTGTGAAAATCAATTCAATGCCCTCGGGAGTAGTGATCGGGCAACCTCTGTGATAGGCAGAGCAATCCGGCTTGGTCTAATCAATATTTTGAATGTGAGTCCAGGCACTATAGATAGATCAACTCTTGGTCATCCTGGAAAAATTAGTTACTGTGTTGCAGAGGATGAAGAAGGAACAAACTTAGGCTCACTAGCTGAGTTCAGAGGCTTTGCTTCAGAAATATCAACTGTGACTGTATTTGCTGCGAGTTCTCCTAGACAAATCATGAACGAATGGACAGAAGACCCGAAGGAAATTCTGGACACTTACGCCTCTGAAATGAAATCTAACCTGCGTAACTATTCTATTTGGTCAGGCAACTACGCAATCGTTATCCCAAAACAGCATCGAGATCACCTTGAAAAGGCAGGTTGGACCAGAGATCAAATAAGCCAGTACCTCTTTGAGAAAGCAAAAATCAAGAGATCGGAATGGGCTGAAGTTGGCAAGGGCTCTGTCGTCAGAGGCAAAGGAGAAAAGGAGTACTCAGCATTGCACTCCCCAGAGCACCTTTTGATTGTAGCCGCTGGCGGTCCTGCTGGCGGTTTTGGTGCTATAATACCCCCATGGCTTGGTACAAAAAGTCAAGCTGTCACTGTTGCCATTGGTGCATGTGTTGATTGTGAACCTGAACTCTAATTTTTACACAATTTTATTCGAATCATACTATGGTTATTAATGTACTAAATCCCACATTTGAAGAAGATGCCGCGACCTTCGATTTTGCACCACGAATAGATACTCTGTCTGGTAAAAAAGTAGGATTTATTTCAAATGGCAAAGAAGGAACGCTTGGCTTCTTTACCCATCTCGAAAATTTACTAAGGACCAAATATGAATTAGCTGATGTGATTTGGGAAACGAAAGATAACTATAGCGCGCCAGCCGAAGCGTCAATCATCAACCGAGCGCAAGCCTGGGATCTTGCAATCACCGGGCTAGGGGACTGAGGCAGCTGTTCTTCATGCAGTTTGCATGATGCTGTTAGTAGCGAGCGCGCGGGAACACCAGCACTAGGAGTAATGACTAGTAGATTTGTTAGTGCTGCTGAGCTCATGTCGAACGTGCTTGGCGCTCCAGGTTACAAGTTTGCGGTAATTGATCATCCTGTAAGCAGCGCATCGGACACAGAACTCGCTAATAAAGCGAAAAAAGTGGTTGAACTTATCGACGAGCTTATTCTTCGCTCTTAATCTTAAGACTTAATGTCTATGCTTCCTAGGTATAACCAGCTATTAGAAATACACTCAAAGCAATTAAAACAATCCCAAGATATTCGCGCCTGGATATACGCTCTTTAAAATAAAAATAAGTAATTAACAGGCCAATTATAAATTCGACCTGCCCTAAGGTCTTTACTAGGGCCGCGTTTTGAAGACTCATAGCAGTAAACCAACCAACCGATCCCGCCACACCAGTGAATCCAATAAACAAACATGCATTAAAGTTATTTTTTATAAGGTTTAGTTGCTCAGGTTCTTTAAGAACAATCCATAAGAAACAGATCAATGACTGCAAAACTACCATGTAAAGTAATACTGCAGCGGCGCTAGGTATCGGACCGACTGCAAGCGATAAAGATGCACTCCTTATCCACAATGAGGCAAGAGCAAAGCCAAGGCCAGCGCAAAGTCCATAAGATAAACTATTGAAATTGGCTTTATCAGCTAGGGAAACTTTCCATTGGCTAGCGAACACTAATCCTGCAGAGCCTATAAGAACCGAAACATACCCCCATACATTTAAGGGTGAGGAAAAGAAAAACGTACCTAAGATAGCTATAAGGATCGACTCGGTTTTCGCTAGAGACGTGCCCACCGCAAAGTTTTTCATACTAACGACATTAATTAGACAAACCGTCGCTAAAATTTGGGCGATACTTGCAAGAGCCCCAAATAGAAAAAACTTTCCATTTATTCCAAATTCGAGAGGCTCATAAACCCAATCTATAAATAGAAAGTAAGCTAAAACAAATTTTATCCCAAATAGAAATCGTACAAGAGTCGCTGCTTGAATAGAGATTTTTTCAGCGATTTTTTTTTGGCCTGCTGTCCTTAAAGATTGCATTACAGCCGCTAAAAGCGTAAATGAGACCCAAACATCCATAGCAGCAATATACTAATCTGACAGCTAGAAAACAAACCTAGCTTTGGTGCCACCTGTTTAAGTGCTATTCTAGGATTTAACAACTTATGGAATGAAATATGACCGCCCCTAATAAGCTTTATATATTGAGATTTTTACTCGTAATACTTTTCTCAGTAAGTCTCTCACCAGTTTACTCCCAAACGGCAAGCTTTGAGGAATTATTGATAGACGTAGGCTATGCTAGGTTTATTACACATGTCTGGACTGATGAATCTGAAGATGCCGAAGCAATCTTTGCGTTACCAGGCTCCGGCGCGGATGTCTCTCGATATAAAGACCTCGGACCCATTCTAGCGGATGCAGGCTACCAGTTAATCGCAATAAACCAGCGAGGGATTTTGGGATCCAACGGTAACTTAGAGAAAATTACTTTACGAGATTTAGCCAACGACGTCATAGCAATTGCTGACAAACTGGGTATTGAAAAATTTCATATGGCTGGTTGGGCATTTGGTAACAGAACCTCGCGGATGTTAGCAACCGCCTATCCAGAGCGGTTAGCTTCTCTAATTCTTATAGCTGCCGGTGGCCTAGTCCCACCTTTAACTACTCCAGGAGAACTAGCCAAACTACTTGATGACCAGGCGTTAAGCGAGGATGAAAAAATACATTTGGCTCGTCGTACTATGTTTTCGCCCAAGACTGACATAAGTATTATTCGCGACTATGTGCAAGGGCTTACCTATTGGCCAGAAGCACGGAAGGGACAAAGCGAAGCTAATAAAAACACTCCGCTTGAGGAGTGGGCCGCTGGGGGAAAGGGACCAGTTTTAATGATAATGGGTAAAAATGACCTGACCGCTCCAATTGAAAATGGCTATCGTATGAAAGCTGAACACGGAGAGCGTTTAACTTTAATCACAATAGATGATGCTGGTCACGCTGTTGGACTTGAAAAACCCAAAGAGGTAGCCGAGGC
>CEPK01044308.1_pt1 | contig 12935 bp, 13 predicted proteins | sample 356231 | NCBI WGS metagenome assembly CEPK01 (sample SAMEA2620259, study PRJEB7988) | marine metagenome | biome: marine biome (ENVO:00000447); feature: deep chlorophyll maximum layer (ENVO:xxxxxxxx); material: "saline water (ENVO:00002010), including plankton (ENVO:xxxxxxxx)" | depth 80 m
ATCATGATCAGGAAACTCATTCATATAAACAACTGCAGCTATTAGGAATCCAATTGGTATTCCAGCAAGGAAGGCTTCTGGTAATAATTGGCCAGTTTGAACAAGAGCACTTCCAGCAACCATTAAGGGTCCAAAGTTTAATCCAATCAATAATTCACCCATTCCTTTCCTAGAGGAGAATTTGAAAGGTGGCGCTGTATAAAATAAGCCGGAAAAAAATCCAATTAAACCTAACCATAAAATAGGTAACCCAGACTTTATAATTAAGGGTACTCCAACAATAGCGCTAAGAGCAAATGTTACTATGGATACCATTAGAACTCCTTTAGGAGAGATTAGCCCCATCTGAATACTTCTGCTACCACCATTTAATCCTTTGTTGCTATAATTATAATTAAGAGCATCAGTTCCGCTTATATGATCAAAATAATCATTCGAAGTATTCGTACCTATATGCAATAATGAACCTGCGAGGAGAGTAAGCCCAAGCCATCCCCAACTTATATCTTGACCAAGCATTGAAGTAACAGCTGCTCCTGCAAAAATAGGAACAAATGTTGCACTTAAAAAAGGTAGTCGCATAATGACCATCCATTTAAAAACTTTTGTCAACAAACTGATTTTAGGCCGTACATCATCTGGGGTTTTATTTTTAAGTGGAGTTGTTACTCCACAATAACCAATATGTTCACCATTTTTATTTTTTGTTGGCGTGATTTTAATTTTGCATGGGATTTCATCGCCATTTTTATGTAAAAATACGGTGTTTCCTTCCCATTCTCCTTTTTCAACAGCTTCATTTAACCAATTTACAACATGTCCTAATACAATCTCTCCACTGCTAAAGTCACTAACTCGTCCTTTCCCAATCATCTCATCTTCTGTATAACCAAATAATTTTACAGCACCTTTACTTAAGGTTTCAATTTTTCCATCTAGATCACAAGTAATTACGCTTTTAATTTTTTCACTCATCATGATTTCCTTATTATATTTTTGATTCTAAAATTTTTTTCTGATTTATTACAGCCAATGTTAACCGACTGACACAAATCAAATCTTCATTATCATTTTTAATATCTATATTCCAAACATGTATTTTTTTACCTATCTTTTTTGGAGTTGCCTTACCATACACCCATCCTGATCGAACACTTTTTAAATGATTTGCATTTATTTCAACACCAACAACAGCTTCTTTTTCCCAGTTAATATGTAAACCACCAGCAAAGCTACCTAGTGATTCTGCAAAAGCAACAGATGCCCCACCATGAAGTAATCCAAAAGGCTGTATTGTTCTTTTATCTACTGGCATACGACCATACACATATTCTTTAGTAGCTTCCAAAACTTCAATGCCAATATGAGCAACCATCGTTTTGGAATTGAAATGATTAATTTTATCTATATCAAATGTTTTATTCATTATAAAGAGACCGTGAATATAAATAATTATTTTTCTTTATACTCAACACATTGTTTCTAATTTTTCTAAAAAGAGATATAAAATTTACCAATGCAATTATTCCATAAAATAATTAATAATAAATTATAATATGAAATTTGATACGATAATATGTCATTATGCTGAGGTTGGCCTCAAAATTGGTAACAAACGTTTCTTCGAAAATTGGTTAAAACAAAATATTAAATCATCATTATTAAAAGTTATTTCAAAAGAAGAATTTGGTATCAAAATAATACATGGAAGGATTTTAGTTGAACTAAATAAAGATATATCTAATCAAAAGAAAAATATTACTAGAGCATTATTAGACACTTTTGGTATAGCCTATTTTGCGTTTGCGAAAACAATCCAACAAGATATAAGAACAATTAGAAAAGAGTCAGTTTCTATATTAAAAGAAAATCAATTTGAAACATTTAAAATTAAAGCTAGAAGACCTGACCATGGTTTTCTTCTTACCGCACAACAGGTGAATGAGGATGTTGGCGCATTTGTATTAAGTAAAATAAATAAAACAGTAAAATTGAATCATCCAGATATAACCTGTTATATTGATATAGTTCAAGGTGTTGTTTTTATATATACAGAAAAAATTATAGGATTAGGAGGGCTACCTACAGGAGCGAATGGAAAGGTTGTTGGATTATTATCTGCAGGTATTGATTCTCCTGTAGCTACTATTTTAGCAATGAAAAGGGGAGCTTCCGTAATTCTAGTACATTTTCATTCTGTTCCAATGACTACTGAAGATTCTATTGAGAAGGTTAAAAAACTAACTGAAGTTTTAAATCGATATCAATCAAGAATTCAATTATATCTAGTAGCTCTAACTCCTATCCAAAAAGAAATCTTAGTTAAGACAAAAGAAAAGTTTCGCATACTTTTATATCGACGTTTTATGATAAGAATCGCTGAGCAAATTGCAAAGAAAGAAAAAGCTAAAGCACTTATTACCGGTGAATCCTTAGGGCAAGTTGCATCTCAGACATTGGGGAATATTGCTTCCATCGAATCTATTGGCACAATTCCAATTTTGCGGCCTCTTATTGGACTTGATAAGCAGGAGATTATGGATTTAGCTCGTCAATATGGGACATATGATATATCTATATTACCTGATCAAGATTGCTGCTCATTATTTGTTCCAAAAAACCCTTCAACCAATGCAAAGAGAGAGTATTTAGAGAAGGAAGAAAAAAATCTAAATGTAGATGATTTATTAAAAGAGGCTTTGGATTCAATAGAATATATCAATATTAAGTGAGTAAGTACTTTGTATATCTAATATGTTTTTATTTTATATCAAGAATAATAAGATGTAATTTTTTTTATGATTAAAATGATTTCAAAGATATCTGTAATGACTCTAATCATGATCAGCTGCAATCTATTTAGCGATGAAGTTCACATTAAGGAAGGCCAGCTGGCTCCAGACTTCACTTTACTGGATCAAAATGGCAAACCACATACTCTATCAACCTATATAGGAAAAAAAGTTGTTATCTATTTTTATCCGAAAGATGATACTCCTGGATGTACTAAAGAAGCATGTTCTATTCGTGATTCTTATGATGATTTTATAAACAAGGATATAGTAGTTTTTGGAATTAGTTATGATAATTCAACAACACATCAAAAATTTATTGAAAAATATAAACTTCCCTTTAACCTACTATCAGATACAGAAAAATTGGTTTCTCAATTATATGGAACAAAGGGTGCATTTTTCCCTATAAGAAAAACATTTTTAGTTGATGAATCTGGAAAAATAGTAAAAATATACGATCAGGTTTCTGTTTTAGATCATGGGAATGATATCTTAAGGGATTTTGATAAAATAATAGATTAAATAATCTACGGTGTTCCTACACCATGTGTATATACTAAAAGTCCACCTGTATATCCAGAAATCATAACTATAACAAATAATAAAACTAAAAAAGCAAAAATAAGATAATTGACTTTATTATTAACTTGGTTTTCTAAATATAAAAATAACCAACCTATAAATACTATTATTGACCCCCATACAAGCATATTTCCTATTAATTGATGTTGGTTAATTAAATTAAGTGTTTCTATTGAATATCCTAATTCACCTGCTTTTTGCATTTCTTTTTGACCAGATAAAACTGACACTATGGAAAAAATTGTAGATAACCCTAATAACCATAATCCTATATGTTTATTTATCCATTCAGGTTTCCGCAAATGAATAGAATGAAATATTAGCGCAGCTGTAATTAGAGCAATGGGAAAATGAACAACTAAAGGGTGCAAAGGAAGCTGCATTATATAATTTACAAAGTAAAAAGACTCGACAAAAGTCGAGCCTTATTTGTAGCCCGTAGGAGAATCGAACTCCTGTTGCCAGGATGAAAACCTGGAGTCCTAACCACTAGACGAACGGGCCAATACAATAATATTTATTGAAAATCGGAGGGAAATCTATTGATTCAGTTTGTATTGGTCAATTGGTTTATCAATCTTGCTCATTTTCTTCTTTTACATCCAATATATCTAATAATTCACCATTATTGTGTAGTTCCATCGTAATATCTGCTCCTCCAATTAATTTTCCTTTAACAAATAATTGTGGAATAGTTGGCCAACCTGAATGCTCGGATAATTTTATGCGGATCATAGGATCAGTTAGAATATTTACATCTTTATACTCTATTCCATAATGATTTAATATTTGAACTACGGAATTAGAAAAACCACACATTGGCATCTCTTTAGTTCCCTTCATATAAAGTATAATATTATTATTATCAATTTCCTGAACTATTTGTTCTTTTAAATCCATATTTATTCCTCCGAATTATTTTTATTCCATTCAGACATTGTTAATGTCTTTAATTGTAAAGCATGAATTTCTTTTGTCAGATATTTTCCTAATGATTTATATACTAATTGATGTTGATCAACTAAAGATAATCCTTGAAAATCATCACTAACAACAATAGCGCTAAAGTGATCTCCTCCTCCAGTAGTATCCTTTACTTCTACCCGAGCATTATTTAATCCAGATTTAATCAATTCTGCTATTGTATTGGTTTCCATGGTTTAATATTGTTTTAATGAACTGTAAAATTAAAGATCAGATCTTAATAATTGAAACATTATAGTGCTATTGCAAAATATCTTTCCCTTTATAATTGCGTACTTTCCAAAGAGTATAAGAGGCAATATTTTTTCCATCACGCTTAGAGTAAAAAGTATTTAATAAATAAACAGATTCAAAATAAGGTTCATAATAATCTGGAAAATCTTTCCCCCTTTTTAAAAATAAAAAATCTCTTCCTTTAAATTCCTCATCTTTATATAAAAATGAATATATTGTTGGATGATAATTAATAGATAAGGTTGTTGCCTCGTGTTCTGGATTAATATAGAAATTAATCATTGATGGGATTTGGTAATTTTCAGCCAGAAATCTATAATTCTTTAAGTCTGGAGATTTATCCATATAATCAATTAATTCCGTATTCAAAATATCATATATATGGTATCGATTTGTTACATCTGTTTTCCCTTTTACAGGTAAAAATGGAAAAAAAGTTTGCATTGTAACTATTAAAATAAGAAAAAGAGAAAAAGTAATCTGAAAAACAAACCGTTTATAAAATAATGGCCAGTCTTTCCCTAAACAAATTCCAAATAGAAATATTCCTCCAGATAAAATAGGTGCAGGCCAGTTTACTTCCATACGTGAAAAGAAAGAATGCACAAGGAAGTAACATAATGGCACGATAGTGACAATAATAAAATATTGAGTTTCTATTTTAGTAGATTGAATTTTTCTTATCATCATAAATGGTTTTACTATACTATAATAAAATAATATAGGTCCTGCAGTTATACATATTCCTGCCCATAAACTAGTAAAGTCAGATAAGCTACCCCCTTCTGTGATATGTGCTCCCTGATATCTAACAAATGCTAAATCATTTTGAAGATTCCAAATTATAAAAGGCATAAATAATACCAATGTAATGAGGAATGAAAAATAAAAACGTAGATCAGATAAAATATATCGTTTAGAAGAATTGATAAATGGAAATAATATAATTCCAATAGCTGGGAATAACGCAGATACTTTTGATAGGATTGCAAGACCTAAGAATATTCCCGCAATGTAAAAGTATTTCCCATCAATAAAGTAAGCCTTATAATAATAAATAATGGCAATGATCGTGAAAAACGATAGAGGCACATCTGGCGTAACTACAACTGCATTCGTATGAAATAACATATTAGCTGATACCCCCAGTGACATGATTATTCCAGTATTTTGGTTAAAATGATTTTTCCCAAAAAAATAAAGTATAACAGATAGAATAATTAATAATGTTAGAGCGCTCAAGCGCACAGTGAAACTGTTTTCACCAAAAATAGTAAATAGATAGATTAAATATCCTATAACGGGTCCATGATCAATATAGCCCCAGCTTAGATGGCGGGCATACATTGCATAGTAAGCCTCATCATCTATCAGTAAAGTGTTTCCAATGAATAACAACCTTAGAATAATTAGGGTAATACTAATTGTGTAAAAAAATATTTTAATATTTTTATTCATTCAATTATTGATACAAAATTAATTATCATATTACGATTATATAAATAATTTGCTTATTATCGCATTCAATATTGATGAAAATATTTTACTATATATTTTTTATTTTTGCTTTAGGACTTCAAGCTCAAGAATTTGGTACGATCAGTGGTTTTGTCCGTGATCAAGCTACCGGCGAACCCTTATCATATGCGAATGTATTTATTAAGGATTCAAATAAAGGTGGCATAACAAACCTTGATGGATATTTTGTATTAACACAAGTACCACCTGATTCTGGTGAAATTGTTGTTTCAATAATTGGTTTTGCAATGGTAACTCAAAAATATTATCTAGAAGCCGATGAAAATCTTAGATTGGATTTCCGATTACAACAAACTGTCCTGGAAGGTGAGGTGGTAGATGTATTTGGAGAAGCTCAAAAAATGAGAAATCTTGTAGAGCCAAGTAGAGTAAGTATTGATTTACGTACCTTAGAATCTATCCCAGCGTTTATTGAACCCGATTTATTTCGAACAGTTCAACTATTGCCAGGAGTGCAAACATTAAATGATTTTTCTAGTGCATTATATGTCCGGGGTAGTACACCAGATCAAAATCTAATCATGTTAGATGGCATTACTGTATATAACCCATATCATTTAGGTGGTATTTTTTCCACGTTTAATACTGATGCTATAAAGGAAGCTGACTTTCATGCGGGAGGGTTTCCTGCAAGATATGGGGGTCGAATGGGAGCAATTTTAAACGTTATAAATAGAGAAGGAAATACAGAAAAATTTGAAGGCCATGCAAATATTTCCCTTATTTCAAGTAAACTATTAATGGAGGGCCCATTGCCAAAGTTTAAAGGGTTAAAAGGTTCTTGGATGATTGCAGGTAGACGTACTTACTTTGATACTTTTTTTAATGCTATATGTGGAGATGCATGTGATGAAGCAGGTTTTAAATTCCCATATTTCTTTTATGATTATCAATTAAAAGTAAATATAGATGTGAATCAGGATCATCGCCTGACCTATAGTCGCTTTTATGGAGATGATGTTCTAGATTTTAGTTTTAAACCTACAGTTGATGAATATTATGATATTAATTCGGATTATTATGAAAAATCAACGAACACATTTGGTATTGATTGGCCATGGGGAAATCATACAAACAGTCTAACATGGCGTTGGCTTATCAGTCCTCAATTAGTAGCACGAACATTCTTTGCTACAAGTAGATATCGATTTCATTTTGATATGAATTCTAAATATGAAGGAACGTGGTCTGCAGGAAATGAATCAGGAGATTATCTAGATCAATGGAGTTTTGATTTTTATGACTATGTTGATGATCAAACCTTGGAAACGGAAATATCATGGCATGGAATTGAGAATCATCAAATTATGGGAGGGTTTCAATTAAAAAAAGTAGACTATGATTTAGGAATGGAATTCGAATATAAAAATTTGGATACAACCTATTATGCTAAACCTTTAGAAATGAAACAACAAACTATTGAAACCTCGTTATTTTTACAGGATAAGTGGAAATTATCACCAAAGATTGATCTTCAGATTGGTGGAAGGATCATGAAGTATTCACTTCATGACGAAATGTATATTGATCCTCGGTTCGGATTGAAATATTTATTACAGCAAGATTTATCATTGAAGTTTTCTGTAGGAAGATTTCATCAATTTCTTACAATTGCAAATCCTGAAGATGAGACGCTACGTCTCATTGACTATTGGTTAGGAATCCCTGCTGATCGAGCTGCACCGTGGGCAGATCATACTATTGTAGGAATAGAGTATTTATCTGGAAGCAATTGGCTCTTTCGCGCAGAAACATATTATAAACACTTTGAGAATCTGATTACCTTGAATCAGGGTGAACAAGTTACAGAAGATAATGACCAATTCAGCACAACACCGTTCAATGAATTCTTTGATACCAGAGCGTTTGCTTATGGTTTGGAGCTTTTATTTAAAAAAACTGCAGGTAAATCAAGAGGTTGGATTGGATATACTTATGCAAAAACCATGAAACATATTCAAAAACACGGTTGGTATCATCCGAAATATGATCGAACGCACACATTAAATATTGTGGGTGATTATACTGTACCTTTTTTCAAAAATTTACATTTTAATTATGCTGTCCAAGCATCAAGCGGACAACCATTTACACCACCCATTGGGCGGTATAATCATTTTGAGGCATACCATGATCCTATAAAATCAGATTTGTATCAAAATGAACAATTTTTAGTAGGGGAAAAAAATGCTGATCGACTTCCGATTTATTTTCGTTTAGATTTAGGTCTTAAACAGAAAAAATCACTATTTGGTTTTCCGTATGAGCGATATCTACAATTAATCAATGTGACAAATCACGTAAACCCACTTTCATATCAATACAGAGCTAAAGAGAATCGATTAACAGGTGAAACTTTGGGATTAGAACGAGCTGCGGTACCAATGTTTCCATTCTTTTTTACTGTAGGATATAGGATAGAACTCTAATGAGACATATATATATCATTAGCATATTTTTCTTTTCATGTGCCATTGAACCACCTGATTTGGAATGGGAAGATGTTACTTCTGATCATGAATCAACATTGAATATCATTGGTCTACTATCAACGGATTCTCTTAGAACAAGTTTTGTGAAAGTGCAGCGTACATTAGATATGGAGGAAGCAAGTGACTCCTTAATTAGAGATACGATTGGTTCAAATATTTATATTTACTATGCTTCTCGATTTATTGTACGAAATGCCGAAGTAGTAGTTAGCAATGGTGTTAAGGATTATATATTTGATTATACTGATTTTATATATGATGTTGATATGGATAAAGCTTTGCAAGAAGTATATATTTATAATGGAAATGATCTAAACCCTCAACCAGGAGAAACATGGACTTTACATGTTTCAGCGCCAGGTGGATTTGAGGCCACAGGACAAACAATAATACCCCCAACTCCAAAACTTTTTACTGAAAATTTACCAGACACCTTTCAAGTTTTTCGTGAAATGGAAATGAGTTGGTTAACAATGAATGATAACTATCAATTAATAAATTCAGCACATTTGGGTCCATGGGATAGTTATCTATGTGGAATTAATCAAGAACATATTATCTCACCAGAAGAAAGTTCAGCCACTTTTAGAAGAGAATGGTGTGACTCAGAGTTCGATGATCCATCATGGAATAATTATTTATTATTTTTTAGTTTAATGAGTATGGACGAAAATTATTTTAATTATTTTATAAAATATAGTGATTCAGAATTCACAAGTTCTTTTGGATCAGGTGGTTCTGGTCGGAGTTTTGGTGTAAATGGTGGGATAGGAGTATTTGGATCAGTTGCTACTGACCGTCACTCCATGATAATGATCCCATAAAATTAATTATAATGTATTTTTTTATTATTTACTTAAACTTTATATCTAAATGAAACTTATATCTTGGAATGTAAATGGCGTAAGAGCTGTTGTAAAAAAAGGCTTTTTGGATTGGCTGGCAGAAGAAAAGCCAGATATTGTTTGTTTGCAGGAGACTAAGGCTCATATAGATCAGCTTACCTCAGAAATTCTCACGGATCACGGATACCATACATATTGGCACTCTGGGAAGAAAAGAGGATATAGTGGTGTAGCTACATTTTGTAAAGATGAGCCATTATACGTTCAAGAAGGGATAGGCATTGAAAGATATGATGATGAAGGACGTGTTCTCATTACTGAGCATGAAAATTTTCTTTTGTATAATATATATTTCCCTAATGGGCAAAAAGACGAAACAAGATTAAAATATAAATTAGATTTTTATGATGATTTATTGCCCATAATTAATGAACAAGTTGACTCAGGAAATAATGTTATTGTTACAGGAGATTGGAATACAGCACATCATCCGATAGATTTAGCAAGGCCGAAAGAAAACATAAACACATCTGGCTTCATGCCTATTGAAAGAGAAAAATTAGATCTATATGTCGAAAATGGTTGGATAGATACATTTCGATTATTTCATAAGGAAGGGGATCGATATTCATGGTGGACCTACCGATTTGGAGCTCGAGAACGCAATGTAGGATGGCGTATAGATTATTTTTTTGTTAATGAGAATTTTGTTGAAAATGTAATAGATGCGGATATTTATCATAAGGTCTTGGGATCTGATCACTGCCCTGTATCTATTGAATTAGATGTTGGATTATGATATAATAGGCGATGCAAATATCTGAAACCATTGATTAAATTATAAAGCTTATGAATAAAAAATTTCTTATAAATGTTATCATATTAAATTTTCTATCTCTTTCATTTATTTATGCTCAAAATGGAATTTTAAATGTGGGATTTGATATTGATGATACAGTTCTGTTTTCAAGAGATGTGTTTCTTAACTTGCCTGATGATAAACGAAATCCTACTGATTTTGGTTGGATTAATACACATGATAGTGATTACTCCATATATATAACGCCAACAGTTGAATTAATAGATTATTTCCGCTCCAATGGGCATAATGTTTTTTTTATCACTGCTCGGCCGGGACCAAATGGAAATATATTAGCTGAATTTTTAACTAAAGGTCTTGGGTTTCCTGTAGTGGTTAATAAAAATTTATTTTTTTCACCAAAACAAACGATTAATGGCAAGCGATTTACAACGAAACATAGATTAATGAAACGATTAAAGATCGATTTATTTTATGGTGATTCAGATTCGGACATCATAGCAGCGCTTAAAGCAGGTGTCCACCCAGTAAGAGTTGTGCGGAACAATGCTTCTGTTATTGAATATGGTTCAAATTATTTTGGAAATACATTAAAAGGAGATATAAAAGAAGCGCCATTTTCTAGTAATGATTTGCAAATATTTTATAAGAGTAATGTAGGTATGTTTGGAGAATCCATTTATCCTATTATTTGGAAAGTGCCAAAATGAGAATTAATTGCAACTTAATAATATATATTTTTCCTTTTTTGCTATTTGGTTCAGAATTGGAATGGCAAGCAGAATTTCGATACCGTTTAATGCAAGATCGTATTACGTCTTCCTCTGAAAGCACTATTAATGATTTTTCTACATATTCACTGTTAAGAAGTAGAATATTTTTCAAGTTAGTTAATGGTCCGGTATCCATTAATTTACAATTGCAGGATTCAAGGATCCTTGGCAATTCTATAAATAGCCCAGGTGTTGCTGGAGAGGATCAATCAAAACTTACATTTCATCAAGTATATTTAAATACCCATAATATACTCAAGCGTAATTGGTCTGTAAAATTAGGAAGATTTGAATTGCCACTTGGTCAACAGAGGTTGTTCTCAAAGAATAACTGGAACAATATTGGTCGAAGTTTTGAAGGTTTTTTAACTTATAGAAAATCACAAAGGGGAAACTTTAGATTATTTTATTTAATAAATAATGAAAGCTATGCTAGGCTTGATAATGATATTTATGATCAAACAATTAATGGGTTTTATTTTGATTTTAATCTAAATCAAATTTCTTTATTTCAAGGTTCAAATATAGAGATATATGGTTTTCGAACAGGATTAGCTGAAGATCGAGATGGTATGCTTATACAAAACTATCATCGTACTACATATGGATCTCGAATTTATACTTCTTTTTTATTTTTTACTTTAGAAGCTGAAGCCGCGTTACAGTCTGGTAAGGTTACATCTGGGCAAGTTGAAGGATTTCTATCAGCAATCAATTTAGCTGCAAAGTTGAATTTCCTTCCATTCGTCAGTTCTGTATCTATTGGAAATGAATTTATATCAGGTGATGATGAATCGACTAGGATGATTGAAGGCTTTGCAAAGCCTTTTGGAGCTAGACACAAATGGCATGGGTATTATGATTATAGGGCACATAAGAGTTTTATGGATAATTATCATATGGGGTTACAGGAATGGAATGTGAAAGCAAAGCTTTCAAAATTCATGGGAATAAATTTAAATGTGAATTATCATAACTTTTTTGATTCTGTTAATGGAAATAAGTTTGGAGATGAATTAAATTTTATTTTCTCTAGAAAATTAGTATCTGGAGGAGAAGCATCATTTGGTTATGTGTTATATTGGGATGATTCTGATACTCCATTAGACTTTTCTTACTTAATGGTTTCTTTTATTTTGTAAGACTACTTAAATCATCTCTAATCAAAACTAATATAGCCGATTGATGTAGAATAAGATAATCCTGATCTTCTACATTTATTTCAATACTTGCTTTGCTTAGAAATAATGCATAATCACCTACTTCAGCTTGCGTCGGTATATATTTAACTTCACCATGATTATTTGTTTTCCAAGGTTCTTCTGAAATTTCATCTGGATTACCCACCGGTATTCCTGGGCCTACTTCTACTATAATTCCGCCACGTACATCTTGTTTTTCAATAACATTTGGAGGTAAATATAGTCCAGCTGCAGATTTCTTTTCTCCCGTATCTGGTTGGATTAATACTCTATCGCCTACAATAATGATTTGTTTTCTTTTGTGTCTCATACAATCAATTTTAAAAAACTAAACATGAATATTCAAACCATCTTTGTTTTTCAAGATAGTATAAGTTAAAATTGTATTATGGAAATAAAAGTTCATCTAGCTAGATCGGAACAAGATTTGAAGCATGTTAGAGAAATACGTGAAAAAGTTTTTATTATGGAACAAAATGTCCCTCAAGAAGTGGAAATAGATCAATACGAAGAAAGCTCAAATTATATAATTGCATTATTAGATAAAAACCATATAGGTACTGCTCGGTGGCGCAAAACAGAAGAAGGAGTGAAACTAGAACGTTTCGCAGTATTAAAAGAAAAACGTGGATTAGGAATAGGGAACAAATTGGTTAAGTTTATTTTGGA
>CEPK01009738.1_pt1 | contig 12926 bp, 11 predicted proteins | sample 356231 | NCBI WGS metagenome assembly CEPK01 (sample SAMEA2620259, study PRJEB7988) | marine metagenome | biome: marine biome (ENVO:00000447); feature: deep chlorophyll maximum layer (ENVO:xxxxxxxx); material: "saline water (ENVO:00002010), including plankton (ENVO:xxxxxxxx)" | depth 80 m
GGCATTGATTGATACAACTGTATTTATAATTTTTGCTGATTTCATCTGCGATGCAATAGTTCGCTTCCATATTAAATCATATAGTTTCCATTCTTTATCATCTAGTTTTGATTTCAAGTCTTTTGGATGTATTAAATCTCCAGCAGGACGAATAGCTTCATGCGCTTCTTGTGCATTTTTAACTTTGCTTACATATGAACGAGGTGAGTCTGGCAAATTGGCGGGATTATCTTTTTTTATAATATCACGAATTTGACCAATTGCCTGCTTTGATATAGTGATTGAATCAGTTCTCATATAGGTAATATATCCAGATTGATACAGATTCTGAGCAAGCCTCATAATATTTTTAGAGCTGGTATTTAATTTTCTAATTCCATCTTGTTGTAGAGTTGATGTTATAAATGGAGGATATGGATTCTGAGTATAAGGTTTTTCCTCAACTTTATTAACAATCCAATCAGATTTTTTTAAATCTTCAACTAATTTATCTGATAGAGCATTATCTAATGATATGCAATTTTTAGTTTTTAAATTCCCATTATTTTTATCAAAATCTTTACCTGAAGCAATTTTATTATTATTTTGCCTTACTAAATTTGCATCAAATAATATATCATCCTTTTTAATTTGAGCACTAACACTCCAATATTCACTTTTTACAAATTTAGTTCGCTCTTTTTCACGGTCAACAACAATTCTAATTGCTGGACTTTGAACTCTTCCAGCAGATAATCCATAAGCAACATTTTTCCAGAGTTTATTAGAAACAGGAAAACCTAACAATCTATCAATAACTCTTCTAGTTTCTTGAGCATTAACAAGGGATGTATCTATTTCTCTAGTATTATTGAACGAGTCTAGGATGGCATCTTTAGTTATTTCATGAAATACAAGTCGTTTAATTGGAATTTTTGGTTTTAATAATTCAACAAGGTGCCAGGCAATTGCTTCTCCCTCACGATCAGGGTCTGTTGCTAGGTATAGTTCGCTTGCATTTGAAAGTGCAGATTTTAATTTTTTAAGATTTGCCCCTGATATAGTATTTACATATTTAGTTTTAAATTTTTTATCAGGATCAATTCCCAAATCATTTTTTGGAAGGTCTCTAATATGCCCTACTGAAGCTTCAACTAGATACTTATCACCCAAAAACTTTTTTAAAGTTGTTGCTTTAGATGGAGACTCTACAATAATTAAATGATGTGATTTTGATGCCATATATATATAAAAATTTATTAATCTTTAAGTGTTATCTTACAAGTAAATCTTTTAAAAAGGTAAAAAAAAATGATAAAGTTAGAAGGGAACGTGAAAAAAATGAAAGCAGAATTTGAAGCCCCAATTCAGTATTCTGCGGTATTATCTGAACAAATTATACCTTTAAATGAGCATATTGGCTCACAGATTAAGCTAGAATGGAGTGGAATTATTAATTGCGTTAAATGTAGAAATAAGACCAATAAATCATTTTTTCAGGGCTTTTGTTATCCCTGTTTTATTAGCGCTCCTGAGTCATCTGAGTGTATTTTGAAGCCAGAGCTTTGCCAAGCCCATGAAGGAATTAGTAGAGATATGGAGTGGTCAAAAATATATTGTCTATCAGATCATTATGTTTATTTATCCTTGACATCAGGAATTAAAGTAGGTGTTACTCGTTATACTCAAATTCCTACTCGGTGGATTGATCAAGGTGCAATTAAAGCTCTCAAAATTGCTAAAACACCTAATAGATATTTAGCGGGAGCAATTGAAGTCAAGCTAAAAGAATTTGTATCAGATAGAACATCGTGGCAGAAAATGCTTAAAAATGATGTTGACCAAACTATTGATCTTTATATTTTTCGCGAAAGATTAAAAGAAAATTTATCTTCAGATTTAAGAGAATATATTATTGATGAAGAAAAAGAAAAAAAAATACAATATCCTATTAATCAGTATCCAGAAAAAATAAAAAGTATAAACTTTGAAAAAGTAAAAGAATTTGAAGGAATATTAACTGGAATTAAAGGGCAATACATATACATTGACAATCAATATGTAGTCAATATGCGTAAATATTCAGGTTATTATTTTCAAATTATTTTTCAATAAAATTATCAGAATTTTTTATAGACACAGTTTCCATCAATAATAGTACCCAAGACTTCTGTCGTTAAAACTTTATTCGCTTCAATTTTTGTAATATCATTTGATAGAATTGTTAAATCAGCTTTATAGCCTGATTTAATTTTACCTTTGTTATTTTCTTGAAATTCAGCATAAGCTCCCCACGTAGTCATCATTTTTAGTGCTTCAATAGGGCTCACACATTCATGATTTTGAAAACCATTTTTTGGTAAACCTTTATGATTTTGTCTAGTTATTGCGGCATAGAATTCAAATAAAGGATTTCCATCTTCAATCGGACAATCAGAGCCACCTGCAATCTTAGCTCCCTTATTAATAAATGTTTTCCATCTAGATATTCGATGTAATCGATGCTCTCCAATTCTACTGGGAAGCCAATCCATATCGCTAGTACAATGACTAGGTTGCATTGAAGGTACAATATTATTTTCAATCATTCGATTAATATCTTTTGATGTTAACATTTGCGCATGTTCAATACGCCATCGATGATTTTTGTTTAGAGTATTTTTTGAATATGTATCAATAACAATTTGATTACCTTTATCTCCAATTGCATGGGTGTTAAGTTGATAATTGCTTTTTGCACATCTTTTAGCAAGGTCATTAAAATCATCATGGCTAATTAAAATCAATCCACAATTATGAGTGTCATCGCTATATGGTTCAAGAAGTGCTGCTCCGCGACTACCAAGAGCACCATCAATGAATGCCTTAACAGATCGAATAGTATATTTTTCAGATGACATAAAGCCTTTATTGAAGAACGTATCGCATAAATCTTTATCAGAGCCATCAAGCATTCCATAGCATCTAATTGGAAATTTGTTTTCATCTATAAGTTCATTTATTGCATCAATAATGGTTTTATTTTGCCATGCATCATGAACAGAGCAAATTCCTCTTTTAATAATAATATCTGTAGCATTCTTAATCCACTGCTTAACATTAGTAAGAGTGTTTTCTTGGTTAAGATTGCGCGTTATAGACATTGCATTATCAATAAGGATGCAATCATTAATAATATCTCCACCGCTTGGAATGCCATCTTCTTTATTGTATCCTGCTTGATATAGACATTTTTGATTAACCCATGCTGCGTGTCCATCTATCCGTGTAAAAATAATTGGATTATTAGGTGCAATTTTATTTAAGATATCAGATGTAGGAAAATCTTTTGATTCCCATAAATTTTGGTCCCATCCAAATCCAAGAATAAGTTCTCCAGGTTTTTTGTTTTGACATTCTTTTATCACCAGTTTTTGTATTTTTTCTAATGAATCAATTCCTTTTAATTGAACCATGTCGAGTCTTTTTCCTAAATTCCTTAAATGAAAATGAGAATCAATAAATCCTGGAATAATTGTAGCACCTTGAAAATCTATAGTTTCTAATGAAGCGTCTATGCTTTCCAATGAATTAATAATTCCATTTTTAATAGATATAGATTTTGGGCTTGGATAATTATCATCTAATGATATTATGTTAGCGTTGACTATGTTGAATGATCTAGATTCCATTGTATAAATATAATCTTAAAGTATCAAAATTATTATTAGATTTTAATATGAATATGAATACTGAAAATATAGATTTAAGAAGTGATACAGTTACGTTGCCGTCCCCTGATATGCTTCAAGCAATTGCTTCAACCAAGTTAGGTGATGATGTTTTCTCAGAAGATCCTACTGTAAATAGTCTACAAGAGAAAGCTGCAAATATCATGGGGAAGGAAGATGCTTTGCTTGTACCAAGCGGAACTATGGGAAATTTAGTATCAATATTAGTTCATTGCGCTAGAGGAGATGAAGTTATTCTTGGAGATCAAGCACATACATTTTTATATGAGGCAGGAGGAATATCTGCTTTTGGAGGAATACATTCTAGGCAACTTAAAAATAATGAAGATGGAACTATTGATTTAGATGCTATTGAAGCTTCTATTCGAGAAGAAAATGTACATTTCCCTCCAACTACATTAATCTCTCTTGAGAACACACATAATAGATGTTTTGGTGCTGCGTTACCCCCTAGCTATATGTCTAAGGTATCAGCAATTGCAAAAAAAAATAATTGTAAAATTCATTTAGATGGTGCTCGCATATTTAATGCCTCAGTTGCATTAAATCTAGATGTAAAGGAATTAGTAAAAGATGTTGATTCTTTAACCTTTTGTTTATCTAAAGGATTATCTTCACCGGTTGGTTCAGTTATATGTGGAAACTCTGATTTTATAAAAAAAGCTCGTCATATTAGAAAGGCTTTAGGCGGAGGAATGAGACAGGCGGGTATCATTGCTAGGTTTGGAGAATTCTCTTTAGATAATATGATGGATCAAATTAAAAAAGATCATAAAAATGCTTTAATGCTTGCTGAAGGGCTATATAATATTGTAGGGGTAAATATTGATTTAGAGAAAATTCATTCTAATATTGTTTATTTTAAATTGGATGAAAGCAAAATTAGTTTGTCACCTCAATTAGTTGAATTAATGAAACATAAAGGAATACTTTTTTTTGAAGTTAGTCCTAATCGTTATAGATTAGTTACTCATTATGGCATAGAATCAGAGCATGTTGAGATAGTTTTAAAAACACTTAATGAAATATTATGAAACAAGGCATAACTCCTAAAAGTCAAGATTATAATAAATGGTATACTGATATCATAACTAAGGCAGAACTTGCTGACTATGGTCCAGTTAAAGGCACTATGGTTATTAGGCCTTATGGATTTGAAATTTGGGATCGATTAAAAAATTCATTTGATAAGCGTTTTAAAGAGACAGGTCATAAAAATGCCTATTTCCCATTATTTATTCCTAAATCTTTTTTAGCCAAAGAGGCAGAACATGTAGAGGGATTTGCAAAAGAATGTGCAGTTGTTACTCATTCTAGGTTAAAAACAAATGATACAGGAGATGATCTAATTGTTGATCCAGATTCAAAATTGCAAGAAGAAATTATTGTTAGACCAACATCAGAAACAGTAATATGGTCAATGTATAAAAAATGGGTTCATTCATATAGAGATCTTCCAATTTTAATCAATCAATGGGCAAATGTTGTGAGATGGGAAATGCGAACTCGATTATTTTTACGTACAAGTGAGTTTTTATGGCAAGAAGGTCACACTGCCCATGCTACAGAAGAAGAAGCATTAAAAGAAGCAAAAGATATGTTAGATATATATCAGGAAGTGGTAGAAGGTCAAATGGGAATCCCTGTTCTCACAGGAACTAAGTCCGAATCAGAAAAGTTTGCAGGAGCAGAAGAAACATATTGTATTGAAGCTATGATGGGAGATAAAAAAGCATTACAAGCAGGAACCTCACATTATTTGGGACAAAATTTTTCTAAAGCATTTGATGTTAGGTTTCAAACAAAAGATAATAAAGAAGATTTTGTTTATGCAACCAGTTGGGGAGTTAGCACTCGTTTAATTGGTGCTCTTATAATGGTTCATGGAGATGACCAAGGCTTAAGGCTTCCACCAAATATTGCTCCAATTCAAGTAGTTATAATTCCTGTAATTAACAAAGATTATAACGAAATAGAATTTAATAGTTATACAAAGCAATTAATATCTGATTTAGAATCTAAAGGTATTAGATACTATATAGATAATAGGGAGCAGTATTCTGTTGGATATAAATTTAATGAGTGGGAGATGAAAGGTGTGCCTTTAAGAATTGAAATTGGTCCAAGAGATATTAAAAATAATCAGATTGTTATGGCAAGAAGGGATACCAATCAAAAAGAAAATATTTCTATTAATGATTCATTTAATCAAATAAAATCCTGTTTAAAAGATATTCAAGATAATTTATTTAATCAGGCTAAAAATTTTATGGATGAAAATACTTTTAGTGTTTCAAATTATGATGAATTTAAAAAGCAAATTGAATTAGGTGGTTTTATAAAATGTGGATGGGATGGATCTCCTGATTCAGAAGAAAAAATAAAAAATGAAACCAAAGCTACAGTTCGTTGCATTTTATTTGATCAAAATATATCTGGACTGAATTGTATATATTCACAAAAACCTGCTAAGTACCAAGTAATATTTTCTAAATCATATTAAGTGATAGTTAAAAATCAAGCGATTGTTATTAAATCTTTCCCTTATGGAGATACAAGTTTAATTAGCCGTTTAATTTTAAATGATGGTAATAAAATTTCCTTATTAATTAAAGGAGCTATTAGCATTAAGTCAAACAAAGGGGCTCTTTTCCAACCACTTAATTTAATTGAAATAGATTATTACTATAAAGAAACAAGAGATATTCAAATATATAAAGAAGGTACTCTAATTAATGGTTTTATGAATTTAAGGAAATCATTTGATTCTATAAAATATTCTTTATCTATGATTGATATCATTGATAAAACATTAGCAAAACATAATCATGAGAATATTATATTTAATTTATTAGAAAATTGTCTATTAAAAATGAGCAATAAGTATAATAAAAAAATTGTATTTATTTATTTTTTATTACTATACTCTCATTATAGTGGCTATAGTATTGCTAGTTTAAATTATCAATCTAATAATATTGATTTATCTAATAATATGGAATATGATAAACTCGAACAATTAATTATGAATTATAAACATGATTATATAATAAAAGAATTAATTTATTTAATAGGATTAAATATTAATGAAATAAAAAATGTTAAATCTTTAAGGTTTCTAAAATAGTATGGGGCATTTTGATTATTTTGATTCTAATAATTATGATTTAAATCTTGAATCAAAGAAAGGGGTAATGATTATTCATGGCTTTTCTAGCACCACATTTGAGACTCTACCTTTAGCTAAATTTTTAGCTGAAAAAGGTTTTCGAGTTTCTACCCATAATTTACCTGGACATGGAACTACAGTTGAAGATTGTAATTCAACAAAGTTTCAAGATTGGCTTAATTTTGTTGAAATTAATTTAGCTGAGTTATCTTCAAGTTGTGATGAATTATATGTTGTTGGATTAAGTATGGGGAGTGTTTTAGGACTATATCTTGCTGGGCTATTCCCAATTAATAAATTAGTTACATGTGCAACAGTTTTAAATTTTAAAGATCCATTTAGAGTAAATTATTTGGTGCCTATTTTTAATAAAATTTTAGTTAAGCAAAAAAAAGTAAAAAAAACATCTAAGAATAAACATAAAAGATATAGTGGTTATGATCACTATCCACTAATTGCCTTAAATGAGTTTAGAAAGCTTAATAATTATGTTAAAAAAAGATTGAAATTAGTTAAATGTCCAATGCTTTATGTTCATAGCAAGGTGGATGGACTATCACTACCAAGTAATGTTGATTTAGTTTTAAACAATGTATCCTCTAAAATTAAAAATAAGTTAATTGTTAATCATGCAAGTCATCATTTATTTTATGAAAGTAAAGATAAAGATTTGATTTTTAATACTATACATCAATTTATCAAGGATTAATAATATTGCTTTTTAGCTATACATTAAACTTAAAGAATATAATATCACCATCTTGCACAGTATAATTTTTACCTTCTTGTCGTATTTTTCCATTATTTTTTAGATTTTCTTCAGATTGATATTTGATTAAATCTGATAAAGAATAAACCTCAGCTTTTATAAATCCCCTCTGTATATCGCTATGTATTTCTCCCGCTGCATCCACAGCAAAACTATTTTTTCTGATTGTCCAAGATTTTATTTCTTTTTCTCCAGCAGTGAAGAAAGTTTCTAATCCTAATAATTTAAATGTAGCAGATGTTAAGCGGTCAAGTCCTGTACTTGATAGATCATAACTATTTAAGAACTCTTCTTTTTCTTCTTCATCTAAATCAACAATTTCCATTTCAAATTTTGTACATAAGCTCAAAATATTTTCATTGTTTTCATTGGCCCATTTTTTCAATTCTTTTAAATAGGAGTTTTCATCCTCTTGACCCAAATTATCTTCTTTAATATTAGCAACATATAAAGTTGGTTTAGATGTAAGGGGTGAAATTGACTTTAGTATTTTTTTTTGATCATTTGAAAGTTCTATATTTTTTATTAATACTCCATTGTTTAAGTTTTCCAATAATAAAGATAGAAGATCATATTCTGCTTTATGCTCTTTATTACCTGACCTTACTGTCTTTTCAATTTTTGATATTCTTTTAGATAATGACTCTATATCTTTTAATAAAAGCTCAGTATTGATAATCTCTATATCTCTTATTGGTGAAATTGAATTTTCAACATGTGTAATATTATCATCATCAAAACATCTAACTACATGAATGATAGCATCTACATTTCGAATATTAGATAAAAATTGATTGCCAAGCCCTTCGCCTTCACTTGCCCCTTTAACAAGACCAGCAATATCAACAAATTCTAAAAATGAAGCACTAATTTTTTGAGTTGGGATAATTTTATTTATTTCTTGTAATCGCGGATCATTTACCTTTACCATTCCATGGTTAGGCTCTATTGTGCAAAAAGGATAATTTTCTGCTTCAATTTTTGATTCAGTTAGCGCATTAAATAAAGTTGATTTGCCAACATTTGGTAATCCTACTATTCCTGTTTTAATAGACATGATATTAATTTAAGTTTTTTATAGTCTAAGTTTATGAATTAAATTAAAACGAATGATACAAAAAAAAGGATTATTATGAAAGATTGGGCATTAATATTAGGCGCATCAAGTGGAATTGGAGCAGAGTGCGCAAGAAAATTAGCAAAAAATGGTGTTAATATTTACGGATTATATCTAAGAAAAAAACGAGATGATATTGAAGCACTAAAAAATGAACTTTCTCAATATAACGTTGAAGTTATATATAAAAAGGCCAATGCTTCTAATGAAGATAAGCGATTAGAAATCATTGAAGAATTAAAATCTAAAGGAGATATTCGAATTAAAATGTTTATACATTCTATTGCCTTTGGAACTTTGAAAAAAATGATTGGAGATCAAAATGAAGTTTTGGACAAACGATCAATAGATATGACGCTTGATACGATGTCTAATAATTTAATATATTGGTCTCAAAATTTATTTCAAGCTAATCTATTAAATGCTGGTAGCCATATTATTGCTATGACTAGTGCTGGTGGAAGAAAAAATTGGCAAAGTTATGGAGCTATTTCCTTAGCTAAAGCTGCAATTGAATCTGCATGTAGGCAGCTAAGTATTGAGCTTGCCCCATTTAATATTGCAGTTAATGCAATTCAAGCTGGTGTAACAGATACGGCGGCTTTAAGAAAAATTCCTGGTAATGATACTATGATAAAAAATGCTATGGAGGCAAACCCTCATAAACGCTTAACTGAACCAAAGGATATTGCAGATGTAATAGAAATGTTTTTATCATATAATTCAAGCTGGATGACAGGTAATATTATTCGTGTTGATGGTGGTGAAGATATTACCGGATAAGAATAAAGAGTATTTCATATGATTATTGATATTATCCTACCAGCTTCACTTATATTTATTATGTTTTCATTAGGGCTTGGGCTAACTACTAATGATTTTAAAAATGTCATGAACCACCCTAAGGCATTTTTAATAGGAATTATAAATCAGATGTTAATTTTACCTTTAGTTGCTTTTTGTATTATTATATTTTTTGGTCTATCAAATGAAATTGCAGTTGGTATGATGATTTTATCTTGTTGTCCAGGTGGAGTTACATCAAATATCATTACTAAGCTGGCAAAAGGTGATACTGCATTATCTATATCATATACAGCAATAGTTAGCATTATAACGGTATTTACTTTGCCATTAATTGTAGGCTTATCCGTTTCTCATTTTATGGGAGGTGACGCACCATCAATTAATATTTTCAAGCTTGGCATGACAATGTTTATTATTACAGCTGTACCTGTTATTATGGGACTTTTTATTAATACTAATTATAAAAAAATATCCAATTCATTTGGACCTATTGCAAATAAAGTTTCTTCCCTTTTATTTATAGTTATTGTTGCTGGAGCACTTGCAAGTGAATGGGATACATTTATTAATAATTTATATTTGCTGGGCCCCTCAATTTTAACACTAATTTGTTTAATGTTGCTGATTGGATATAACAGCCCAAAAATATTTGGAATAAAAAATGCTCAGGCTATTACTATTGCAATAGAGTCTAGCATACAAAATGGAACTGTGGGTATAGCAATTGGCAATATAATATTAAGTGAAAGTCAGGGAATATCTATTCTAAGCCTTCCCTCTGGTGTTTATTCAATTCTAATGTATATTGTTTGCTTGCCAGTTATATTTTTATTTTTAAGACAAAAATAATTATTTAACACTTACTAATTCAACATCAAAAATCAGTATAGCATTTGGAGGAATAACTCCTCCAGCGCCTCTTGCTCCATAACCTAATTCAGGTGGAATTATTAATTTGGCTCTTGTACCAACATTAAGAAGCATAATTCCTTCATCCCATCCTTTTATTACACGGCCTTTACCAACAGGGAATTCAATTGGCTGATTTCTATCAAAGGATGAATCAAATTTTTCTCCATTCATTAGATATCCCGCATAATGAACTGATACTAGTTGACCAGATTCTGGTTTTGGGCCATTTCCTTCTTTAGTGATTATATATTTCAAACCACTAGCCGTAGTTATTGCTTTTTCAGATAGTTCTTTAAATTCTTTTAATAATTTTTCTCTTTCCTCTTTTTCTTTTTTTGCTTTTTCTTCAGCTATTTTACGCGCTACAATTTGAGCATCTTTAAAAACTTTTGGTGCATCAAATTCAACATTATTTCTTATTATTGTAATTTTTTCAATCACATCATTTTGTTCAATTGCATCAACAATATCTTGCCCTTCAACAACATGTCCAAATATAGAGTGCTTTCCATCAAGCCATGGAGTTGCAACATGAGTTATAAAAAATTGACTCCCATTTGTTGCAGGACCTGAATTTGCCATAGATAATATTCCTGGACCAGAATGTTTTAGATCTGAATGAAATTCATCTTCAAATTTATATCCAGGTCCACCACTACCGGTTCCTGTTGGATCTCCACCTTGAATCATAAAGTTATCAATAACTCTATGAAATTTGATTCCATCATAATAAGGTTCACCTAAAGGTTTGGAATTATTTTCAATAGTTCCTTCTGCCAAACCAACAAAGTTTGCTACAGTCATTGGTGTTTTTTCAAATTCTAGTTCAATTAAAATATCGCCCTTAGTTGTTTCTATTTTGGCTTGCATTGATCCTCCTGTTTGATTAATTCCTAAAGTTATTAATAAGAAAGTAAATAATATTTTTTTCATTCTATTCTCCTACAATTATTTGTACAAATATTACAATATCCAAAACATTAAAATCATAGTCTTGGTTAGCATCAATAGTATATAAAAATTCATCTGAATATGTTTCTTGATCAACAATAATATTAATCATTTGAACTAAATCTAGAACGTTTAATGAATGATCTATGTTAATATCTCCTGTTAATATATCTTGCCAAAAATAAATTCGATCAAATAGAGTAGGGTCAATAACAAATGGATTTGGTTTATTTTGTTGATAGGATGCTATTGCCCACGTTCTATCTATTTCAGCGATATCAGGCTGATCAATAAAGTTCCAATTAAAAAGTGTTTCTTTTTGAATTTCCCAAAAATCATTATCAGCAACATCTGAATACATAGTATAAAAATAAGCCATCGCTCTTGCAGTATTCCCCTTTTGCTCTTCTCGAGGTTCAAACCTTTCATCATCTTGGTTTGGAGGGTTATACTTTTCAGCATATTCATTTATAAATTCTGATGGAATGCTTTCAATATAATAATCATTTCTGTACCATTTATCAGTTAAGCCATCATTGATTTCATCAAATGGATCATTTCCTCTTGATGAGTTTACATTTGATTTAGTTGGGAATAAATGATGCATATCGCTTTTCATTGGCTCTGATCCTGCGCCTAAACTTTGTGGCCAAGTATGTTCACAATTAATGCCTTGCTCATATGCATTAGTGCTTGGATCTTGTGATAAATCAAGAGTGATTGTATATCCTGAATAAACTCCTGATAATTGATTGTTAGATTTAATATCAATTTCAGAATACATAATATCTCTGGCATCAGTATATCCCTGTGTTGTAGATGTTTTATAATTATTAACTATAAGTTGTTTTAAATCATCTCCAAATATTCCAGGGAATATTACCTCTGTTGAAACAAATGATAATAAATAAATAAATAATATAATTTTAAGCTTCATGTTAATCTTAATTTAACTAATTATTTGTTATATTACTTCAAACTTATCTAATAAAAAATGCAAATTAAACGTTCAGATATTATTAAAAAATTTAGTTGGTTAAAAAATAAAAAATGTAAATATATTGTATCAGCTAGTTATGATGGTATGATTTGCGCCTCATTTTTAAATCATTTTTTAGATTGGAAACTAGTGGGATATTATAATCTTGAAAATTTGTGGATTTCTGAAGAAGCAAAAGCAAATAAACAAAAACTAATTTGGGTTGACTTAAATATATTACCTATACATGGTCGCGCAATAGGTGGACATATTGTAGCATATGATAATAAAATACCTAAAGGCTTTGATAGTTCTTGCAATCCCAATGCTCTTGTTAAATTATCATCAAATGATTTTAAATATAAATATCCTTTTTCAACTATTATATTTTTAATGTGGCTTCATAATAAAGAAATATTGCAAACTGATAGTGCTAAATTTTCTTTACTTCATTCAGATGATGTTTGGTTGAAATATCAAAAGTATAACACAAATTGTAAGCTATGGGCAGA
>CEPK01183026.1_pt1 | contig 12918 bp, 13 predicted proteins | sample 356231 | NCBI WGS metagenome assembly CEPK01 (sample SAMEA2620259, study PRJEB7988) | marine metagenome | biome: marine biome (ENVO:00000447); feature: deep chlorophyll maximum layer (ENVO:xxxxxxxx); material: "saline water (ENVO:00002010), including plankton (ENVO:xxxxxxxx)" | depth 80 m
ATAAAAATTGAATATCCATCTCAAAATGAAGAAATTAATATTGTAAAATCTACTACAGGACAGATTACTCAAAAATTAAATCAAATTATATCAAAAGATGATTTAATTAAATTTCAAAATATTGTTAGAGATATTCCAGTATCAGAAAATGTCGTAGAATATGCCGTTAATTTGGTTAGATCTACTAGGCCAAATAATGAAAACAGTCCTCAATTTATTAAAGAATGGTTAGATTGGGGAGCTGGTCCAAGAGCTAGTTCATTTTTAATTTTAGGTGCAAAAGCAGTTGCCGCATTAGATGGTCGTACAACACCTAGTATAGCAGATGTTCAAAATATTGTTAAACCTATACTTAGACATAGAATTATCACAAATTTTAATGCTGAAGCTGAAAATATTTCTACCGATAATGTTCTTGAAAAATTAATTGACACTCTTCCTGTAAATTAATGAACAATAAAATTCAGTTAACACCTGATATTATATCAAAATTAGATAATCTTGCATTAAAAGCCAGGATGATAGTTGAAGGTTTTATTGTTGGCCTTCATAAAAGCCCTTTTCATGGTTTTTCAGTTGAATTTTCTGAACACAGAGCATATGGATATGGAGATGAAATTAAGCATATTGATTGGAAATTATTTGGTAAAACAGATCGATTCTATATTAAACAGTTTGAAGAAGAAACAAATCTACGTTCTTATCTTTTACTAGATCAAAGTAAATCTATGGATTATAGCTCTTCTAATTTATCAAAGTTAGATTATGCTCAATTATTATCAGCATCTTTAGCATATCTTATGATTAAACAACAAGATGCGGTCAGTTTAACATTATTTGATGATAAAATCATTGATTATATTCCACCTAGATCTAAAACAAGTCATTTAAAATTTTTATTATCACAAATGAATAAAATTAAAAGTGGAAAAGATACTAATATTTCTCCTGTTTTACATCAAACAGCAGAAATGATTAAACAAAAAGGATTGATTATATTAATTTCTGATTTATTTGATAATCCTGAAGAAATTATTGAGGGATTAAAACATTTTAGATATAAAGGACATGAAGTAATTGTTTTCCATGTTTTAGATAAACAAGAATTAAATTTAGATTTTAATCAAAATACGAGATTCAAGGATAGTGAAACAGGTGAGGAGATTATTACGCAACCTTGGCATATCAAACAAGATTATCAAAAAAGTATTCATAAATTTAGTGAATATTTCAAACATCAATTAAGAATTCATCATATTGATTATGTTGTTTTAAAAACAAATGAGAACTTAGATATAGCTCTGTCTGAATATTTAATTAAAAGAAATCGAATAATGTGATCTATATCTCAATTTAAAATTAAAATAATATTTAAAATACTGTAGATAAAAATTCTATAAACTTATTATAGAAGGAGATGCGGTAAAATATCATCAGCTTTCTGATGACATAATTAAAAGGGCTCTTTAAGAGCCCTTTTTTTATTTTTCAATCATATCCCTTACTGATGGAATAAATAATTCATCTAATTGCTTTAACATCTTTTTAATCTCTTTTACTGCATCATAGCTAACATCATCATTTGGATTTAAATCTGTAACAGTTAAAAAATAATCTTTAGAATCTACAAAAAACGTCCTAGACTCTTTAAAATCAGTATAAATTTTTTCTAAATCATTCTCATTCTTATTTTCTACATTCGATATTTTTAAATATTTTTCTCTTGCAGAATCAAAACGAATTATTCCCATTTTTTGATATAAAACTGCTACATTATAATATATATCAGGATCATTTGGAAAATCTCGTAATGCTTGTAATGAATATTCAATAGCAGATTCATATTTTTCTAAATCTATTTGTACAAAAACTAATTGACGTAAAATATTTCCTGGATTTTTAGATAAATTTAATGCTTTAATTAAAGTTTTTTCTGCCTTGTTTAGATCTTTAGTTTGAATATAATAAGTTGATGCAATTTCTAATAATGTAATATTATTAGGATCTAACTTTAAACCAGTACCAATAGATTCTCCAGCTCTATCATAATCTTTTTTTTCTATATATAATGCACCTAATGTACCATAAGTGCTTCCATCATTTGGTAAAAATAACAATGCAGTTTCTAATAAATCAATAGCTTTATCTAAATCATTATTTTGATAATAATCTATTGCTGAATTATAAACAGCTGTCCATTCCTGTTCTTTGTATGCCTGAACACCATCTTTTATAGTTAAAACTGGTTTTTCTTCCCACATAAATGGTGTTTCTAATTGTTGAAGGGGATTCCTTTTTTCTGCTAAATCTAACATAGAAGCCATTTTTTTATATCTTTTTTGTGGTTTTAAAATTTCTGTAGCATAAACATACGCTACCATTGCATCAGTCGTATCTGCTTTTAATGCTTTTTTTAACCATTCTTCAGCTCTTACAAAATCCTTTTCACTTCTTAGTGCAGTTTTTGCAGTTGTAAACTCCATACTTTCAGATGCACATCCAGTTAAAAATAAAAAATATAAAATTAAACAAATATTTTTTGCTTTAATCATTATAAATCTCCATTTCTTTTTTTATTTTTTCAGCAATATTATTAACTAAATTTCTATTAGCCTTTAACAAACCTTTAATACCAATATCAGAAACAGTAAAACTAGCCAATGCTGTTGCTTGTATTACAGACTCTAAAATATTATCTGAGCCTTTTTCTGCTAAATAACCTACCATTCCACCAGCAAAACTATCACCTGCTCCCGTTGGGTCTTTAGCAACAATTTTTCTATTAGATGGTACTGAAATCTCTAAATTTTTACTAAAAATAGTTGATCCTTTTTCTCCCTGCTTTATAATAACATACTCAGGTCCAGATAATAATAATTTATTTGCCGCTTCTTTTAATATATTTAGATTAGTTAACTGTATTGCTTCTTCATCATTTAATAAAAATATATTAGTTTTTTTTATAACCTCCCATAAAGTATCATTACTTATATCAATCCATAAATTCATTGTATCAGCTATAACTTTTTTTGAATTTTTTACTTGATCAATAATTGATAATTGTAAGCTGGGTTGTATGTTTCCTAAATATAAATATCCATTAAATTGATCTGCATTTTTAATTTTAGGAGAAAAGCTTTCAAAAACCCCCAAATTAGTGAATTTAGTTTCTCTTGAATTTAAATCATCAGAATATTTCCCTCCCCAATGAAATGTATCTCCTGATTCTATTATTAAATTATCTATATTTATTTTTTTATCTTTAAAAACATTAATCATTTCTTTTGGAAAGTCTTTGCCTACAACCGCTGATATATATACTTCTGAAAACAAAGAAGCTGCCAATGAAAAGTAAGTAGATGAACCTCCAATTATCTTATCATATTCTTGACCTTGTATTTCTAAGCTATCAAATGCTACCGATCCTATATTAAGTATTGAATTTTTATTTTTATCCATCATGTAATATAACTTTATTGTTATAAACATTTCAAAGTTGGTTTCTTCATAATAATACAATTAAACTTAAAATATGGCACATCTAGAATTCTGTTCAAATTGTGGATCAAAAAACACTCGCGGTTGGAAAGAAGGCAATCTTCGGTTCTATTGCAATAACTGCAATACAATTCATTATGAAAACCCTAAGCCTACAGCAACCTTAATTTGCCCTCAAAATAATACAATATTATTAGTAAAACGTGCTTTTGAACCAGGAAAAGGCTTATGGGGATTACCTGGTGGTTTTATTGAGTTAAATGAAGGTCCTGAAGAAGCAGCAAGTAGAGAATTATTTGAAGAAACAGGCTTAAAAGGAAAGGTTGTTAACTTTATTGGTTTTTCATATCATTTTGGTACAATTTTTGGTGACATTTTATTATTAGGTTTAGAAATGAAGCTTGATAAATTTGACATCATTAAGCCTGGTGATGATGCAGAAGATGCTCTTTTTTTCTCAATTAATGATTTACCTGACATTGCTTTTGAATCACATAATGAATTAATTAACAAATATTTAGGGAAGATTTAAATATGAAAATACTGGTAATACATGGACCCAATATGAATTTAATTGGAATAAGATCTAAAAATGATGGAACAACAATTACATTAAATAAAATTAATTCTCATTTAAAAAAAATAGCTCAAAAAGATAATATAACTTTAAAAATATTGCAAACTCATAGTCAAACCAAAGCTAATAAATTTTTGCATAGCAATAGAAATTCAGCAAATGGACTATTATTAGTACCTAATACATGGAATCAATATGGTTATACAATTAAAGATACTATTGAACTAATAGAAATACCATTTATAAATGTACAATTTAAAAAAACAGACTCAATTTTTAAAAATAATGTTTATGACAAAGATATTATAAAGTCATTTTCTTATGCTTTTCAAAAATTATATAAGATTATTTCACAATAAAATAGAAAATCCATATACTAATCCAGCTGGTCCCATATTTTGTATACTAAGATTAATATTTTTATTTTTTATTTTTAATCCTAAACCAAATGAAAAATTATTAAAAATATCTTTATAATACTGATTTGTATTTAAATCGTGTCTATTATTAATCGTACTAATTCTAAAATTAAACTGATTTTTAATATTAAAATCTAAACCAATTTGAAGCTTTGTATTTTCATAATTTATATATTTTATAAAGTCAATGTATATATATGCAGGAAAATATAAGGGTTTAAATGATATTCCATATTTCATTGAAGTTGGTAAAAATTCATTATTTTTTATATATGATCTTAGCTGGAAACCAATATTATTTAATGTTGCGCCTATAGATAATCGTTTATTAAAAACATCCATTCTTAAACCTATATTACTAAAAATACCAGAAGATGAATATTGATCAATAGAACTATTTAAATATCCAATACTATAGCCAAAAGAAATTAATTCTTTATATTCTATTTTTTGACCTATTTCGAAAAAAATATCATTTGCTCTAAATTCTGTTTTATTAAAATCATCCTTAAGTTTGCCATAATTAACAGAGTTAATTTTAAAAAAATTTATCATTTTTTTATGCATCCAAGTATACGAAACATTAGAACTTAAAATATCTGAAGGTAAAAGTAGTTGACTGATTTCAAATTGATTATGTTCAATAAAAATTGATGCAGGATTAACATTTAAATATTTAGTTTTCGATGCTACCGCACCATTGTGTAATGAATGTGATGTAGCATTTGAAGATAATTCTAAAGCATTATATGTAGATTCACAAAATATTATTTGTAATAAAAATAATATAATAAAAAAATTAACTTTAATTAATGTCATCTTTTTGCATTTCTATTAATTCTTCTTCTAATGCCCATTTATTTAAAATTTTAATATTTTTTTTCCTTTTAATATAAAATCCCAATGTTAATATAAATGGAAATAATACAAACATTATATTAGATGCATTTAATAAAAAAATCCACAAAAAATATTTAGTTAAATACTCTTCATATTTTTTTTGAAAATCTATTTTGTCATCCCCTGTTATCTGATTTATAGCATCCCAAAAATAAACTTCTTTTTTTAACAATTGAATCAATTTATCTAAAATTTTGTCATTATAATAATATTCAAGTGCATTTACTGCTGCAGCTGACTGTGCATATGCTAATTTAATTTGATGTTGTTTTTTAGTATTAAAATTTTTTAGTGCATCTAAAGGTAGCAAACTGTTTTTCCATATTGCATTTGAAATTTCAATTTTATCTGTAAAAGAAAATTCATTGGAAAATTTCATCGCTATTCCCTCAATAAACCATGATGGCATTGGGTTATTTCTAATTAATCGATGTATATATAAATGATTTAATTCATGAACTATTATTTCATTAAATCGTTTTTTAGACATATTTGAAATACTTGATGGTTGAATAAGGATTTTGTTTTCTTTGCTTTTTGCAATGGCAATTCCCCATTCTGGTGCTGTTCTGGCTAATTTATAAAATTCTTTTTTCGTTGATGGTACAATGATTTGATATTCTTGATATTCTACTCTTCCATATTTTTCAACCAATCTTTGTGTTTCTTTTTTAACTAAGTATTGATATTCTAAATTATGAGATAATTTATTATTTATTATTATTGAGCAATTTCCCATAGCCGTTTCAAAAGGTGATGCACCTATTATATTGGTAAATGCCATAAAAATAATTAACATAAGATTTTTCATCATATCATGCTAATTGGATCGATATCAATAATTATTTTTGTTCCCTTAATTTGTTTTTGCAAAAAATCTAATCCGATTTTTTCTTTTAAAAATTTTTGTAATTCATATGGTTTATTGAGATTTATCTTTATTAAAAGATGATACCGCCACATTCCTTTAATTTTTTCTATTGGTGCTATGCTTGGACCCAAAACATTAAATTTATTTTTTTCAAATTTTTCACTTAATTCCTCTGCTATTTTTAAAGTATTATTCTTATTTTTTCCTTGAAATAAAATTCTACAAATTCTATTAAATGGTGGATAAAATAATTCTTTTCTTTGATTAAGGGAAATTTTATAGAATGATTTTAAATCTAATTGCGAAGCTGTTTTAATAAAAATATCATCTGGATTATATGTTTGAATATAAACCAAACCTTGTTTTTGTCGTCTTCCTGCACGACCAGATACTTGGTATATTAATTGAAAAATTTTTTCTCCTGATCTAAAATCTGGCAAAAATAATCCAACATCTGCATTTATTATTCCTACAAATGTTACATTTTCAAAATCTAATCCTTTAGCAATCATTTGTGTTCCTAATAATATATTATATTCTTGTTTTTCAAATTTTTTTAAAATTTTAAAATGTGCTCCTTTATTTTTTGATGAATCAATATCTAATCTTGCAATCTTTGCCAAAGGTAGCATTTTTGAGATTTCGTCTTCAATTTTTTGCGTACCATGACCTAATATTTCTAAATCATCTTGTCCACATTCTAAGCATTTAATCTTCATTGGAGATTTAAAATTACAATGATGGCAAAGCATTGTATTTCCAGATTTATGATATGTTAATGATACAGTGCAATTTGGACATTGAAAAATCCACTCACAATTTTTACAGATTTGTATATATGCATAACCCCTTCTATTATGTAGTAAAATAACCTGTTCACCATCATTAATACATTGATTTACTTTTGTCACCAATTCTCTACTTAAATGTTGACTAAAATTGATTCTATCATTATAATTTAATCTCATATTAATCAATTTAATATTTGGATATATTGATTTTCCATATCTTTTCGTTAATTCAACGTATTTCAATTTTTTATTTATACAATTATAATATGATTCTAGACTGGGAGTAGCACTAGTTAATAATGCTATTGAATTAGAAAATTTTGATCTAACCAATGCTATATCTCTTGCATTATATCTTGGTGATGGACTTTCCTGTTTGTATGATGATTCCTGTTCTTCATCTACAACAATCATTCCTAAATTTTCCATTGGGAGAAAAATTGCACTTCTTGCTCCTACAATAACAGAAATTTTTCTTTTTCTAAGCTGTTGCCACACCCACCCTTTTTCTAATTTTGTTAATCCGCTATGCCAAAGTGCTACCTTATCTTTAAAAATATTGTAAAATTTTTGAAAAACATTTGGTGTTAATGCAATTTCAGGTACTAAAATAATCACAGATTTTTTTTGGTTAACACATTCTTCTGCTAACTTTAAATAGACTTCTGTTTTTCCACTCCCTGTTACTCCCTTCAAATAATATGGTGAAAAAATATCTTTATTAATATCTTTTAAAATATTTTTAAAAACACCATTTTGTTCTTTATTTAATTTAATTTTAGTTTTTTTTGTAAATATATATTGACTAAAGGGATTATTTTTTTTTGTTACAATATCAATATATCCATCATCAATTAATTTTTTACAAACTGATCGATAGCTAGTACCTATTTTTGATAATTCTGATAATTGAATTACATTTGGATGCTCTTTTTTTAATAAAGATAAAATTTTCTTTTGTATAGGTGCTCTTTTATTCCAATTATCATATAATTTTAGACCTTTTTGATTAATCTTAACATAATCAATATTATAGGATTTATAATGATAATTAAAATTATATGGAATTGAAGATTTTATTACCTGACCAAATGGAGAAATATAGTAATCACTAACCCACTCTAATGTTTTCCATAATTCTAAAGGAATACTTAAATTTGACGAAGATATACTATCAATAGGTAATATTTTTCCTTTAAAATTACATTTTAAAGAAACTTTGGTTACATATCCTTTATTAAGTTTATTTCTAAACTTAATATTTACACAAGTTCCAGGATATATTTGAGACTGTAACGATAATGGAATTTTATAAATAAAATTCTGAAAGTTATATATCGGTAATGAAATATAAGCAAACATAATATTTGCTAGTTTATCATTTAATTATCTGCTTGTACCTTAATCTTAATTCTTGATTCTTCTTCTTGGCCTAATTTAACATTTACAAAATGATTACCAACATTTTTAATAGGCTCTAACAATTCAATTTCTTTTTTCTTTAATTCATATCCCTTGCTATTGACAGCATCAACTATCATTTGAGATGTTACCGAACCAAACAATTTATCATCTTCACCCGCTTTAAGAGTAAATTTAACTGTTAATTTATTTAATCGTTCAGCTAAAGCATTTAGATCAGCTCTCTTTTTTGCCTCTTGTTCTTTTCTTTTTTCTGCGGCTGCTTGAATACTTAATATATTTTGCTCTGTTGCTTGTATTGCTTTTCTTTGGGGAATAAGATAGTTTCTTGCATATCCATCTTTTACATTAACAATATCACCCATTTGACCTAAATTTTCTACATCTTGACTTAGTAATATTTTCATAATTTTTCCTTTAATAATTTCTTACATCAACTCTATATGGTAACAATGCAATATTTCTTGCTTTCTTTATTTCTTTTGTTAACATTCTTTGATATTTAGCAGAAACTCCAGTTACATAACCTGGAATAATTTTTCCCTGTTCCGTAATAAATTTTCTTAAAAATTTATGTTCTTTATAGTTTATTTTTTTTACTAAGGATGAATCTTCTTTAAATGGACACACCCTATTATTATTCATAATTTTCATTTTTTACTCTCTTTTTAAATATTATTTTTTTTCTGTCACCTCTTCTGCCATCTCTTCTTTTGCTTCTTCTGTTGATTCTTCAGATGATTCTTCTGTTGATTCTTTTATAGCCTCTTCCTTTGCTTCTTCTTTTTCTTCTTCTTTTGTTTCAATGTTATTTTGTTTTTCTTCAGATTTTAAATCCTTTTTTTCGCGCTTATTATCAAAATCATTATTAACACTACCAAGAATTTGTGATTCTATACCAGATTTTTGTTCTCTTATTTCATTCTTATCAATTTCGACAGTCATATATGCTAAAATATTAACATTATGTTCTAACTCTTTATTTACATTGTCAATCATATGCCCATCTCCAGAATACTGAACTAAAATATATGTACCATATTTTTGTTTTTCTATTGGATATGCTAATTTCTTTTTACCCCATACTTCAGTACATAGAATTGAATTAGTTTCATTTTTTTCTATTAATTTTTGAATGTTTTCTATTGTATCTTTCAATCTTCCTGTTTCAAGTATAGGATGTGCAATATACAACGTTTCATAATATTTCATCTTTTCTCCTAGTATTATATAATTTTAAACAATAAATGGTGCTATGACTAATGATACTACAGACATTAATTTTATTAATATATTTAATGACGGTCCCGATGTATCTTTAAAAGGATCACCAACAGTATCACCTACTACAGCTGATTTATGAGCATCTGATCCTTTTTTATATACTTTACCATCTATTTCAATTCCTTCTTCTATCATTTTTTTAGCATTGTCCCAAGCTCCTCCAGCATTAGACTGAAAAATTGCCATTAAAACACCACTAACAGTAACTCCTGCTAGTAATCCACCAAGAGGCGCTGCACCAAAAACTTTTCCTATAACTACTGGTGTAATTACAGCAAGTAATCCTGGCATTAGCATTTCTTTTATAGCTGCTTGCGTAGATATTTCAACACATTTTTCATGCTCAGCTTTTTGTAATCCTAATTCATATGTTGCTTTTTCTTCTTCTGACCAATTATTTTCATCACCTTTATTCATAACTTCTAAAGCTGCTTTCAATTCAGGAATATCTCTAAACTGTCTTCTAACCTCTTCAATCATTGACATAGCTGCTCTACCAACAGCACCCATAGCCATCGATGAAAATAAAAATGGCAACATTCCCCCAATAAATAAACATCCCATAACTGTTGCATCAGTCAAATCAATACCATCAATACCACTAACTTTTCTAAATGATGCAAAAAGTGCTAATGTTGTTAAAGCTGCCGAACCAATAGCAAAACCTTTACCAATCGCTGCTGTTGTATTTCCTACTGCATCTAATTTATCTGTTCTTTCTCTTACCTCAGAAGGCAATTCTGCCATTTCAGCAATTCCACCTGCATTATCAGAAATTGGACCATAGGCATCGACCGCCAATTGAATTCCTGTATTAGCTAACATTCCTAATGCCGCCATCGCTATTCCGTATAAACCAGCAAAATGATTAGCAGTTATTATAGCCATTGCAATTATTAAAATTGGAATGGCAGTAGATTGCATTCCAACACCCAAACCTGCAATAATATTTGTTGCTGCACCAGTTACAGACTGATCAGTAATAGACTTTACAGGAGTAGTACCTGTTCCTGTATAATGCTCAGTTATTTTTCCAATTCCTAATCCTGATGCTAAACCAATTAGCGTAGCATAAAAAACACCCATTGAAGTAAAACCATTTAATTCGCTAGGCAAAATATTAGTAATTAATAAATACATTACTACTACCATAATACCTGCTGATCCAAATTCTCCTATGTTTAATGCTTTTTGAGGATCTCCACCTTCTTTTACAGACACCATTAAAGTTCCAATTATAGAAACTAAAATTCCTGCACCTGCAATATATAAAGGCAGCAATACAGCATCTAAATTGCCAAACAATGCCCATCCTAAAACCATAGATCCTATAATAGCTCCTACATAAGATTCAAATAAATCAGCACCCATACCAGCCACGTCACCAACATTATCACCAACATTATCAGCTATAGTAGCAGGATTTAATGGATGATCTTCAGGTATTCCTGCTTCAACTTTTCCAACTAAGTCAGCTCCTACATCTGCTGCTTTTGTATAAATTCCTCCTCCAACACGAGCAAAGAGTGCAATAGAAGAAGCTCCAAGCGAAAAACCAGTAATAGCCTGAATAAGCTTTCCAGTATCATTAAATAACTCAAGAGATGAATAAATATAAAATAAAGATGCTACACCTAAAACTCCCAACCCAACAACGCTCAATCCCATTACCGAACCGCCAGTAAAAGCAACATTTAAAGCTTTTGCTAATCCTTCTTGAGCGGCATTGGTTGTTCTATTATTCGCTTTTGTCGCAACTTTCATACCAATATATCCTGCTAAGCCTGATGCCAATGCTCCCACTAAAAATGATAATGATATTAAAATAGAATCATTCTGATTATTGGCCGCAAACGCCAAAATTACAGCAACAATTCCTACAAATATTGACAAAACTCTATACTCAGCTGCAATAAATGCCATTGCTCCATCAGCAATATTTTTTCCTATTTGCTGCATTCTTTCATTTCCTTCATCTTGTTTGTTAATCCAAGATGTTTTAATAAATGAATACAATAAACCTAAAACTCCTGCTACTAATACCAATAATAAATACAAATTATTTTCCACTTATCCCTCTCTATTTTTTTTATTATATATGTTCATAGTTTTTTCTATACTATTTTTAAAATAATAATTAATACTATCTAAACTATTATTTATTACATCTTCCAGTTCTTTTTTATATGTTTTATGAAATGGCGATAAAACATATTTTTCAGATGGCCTCATAATATCATCAGTTGCTATTCCCAATCTTAAGCGATGGAAATTATCCGATTTTAAATGATAAATTATCGATTCTATACCCCTATGACCACCAGAACTACCACTTTTTTTATATTTTATAGTTCCTAATGGCAAATCAATATCATCATAAATAATTAATAAATCTTCAATATTAATTTTAAAATAATTAACAAATTGAAATAAAGCTAGACCACTATTATTCATATATGACATTGGCTTTACTAAATAAAAATCATTCGTTTTAATATAATGATAATCACCTTTTCCAGCCTGTAGTTCCAAAGAACTTTCTTTCAAAAAACAATCAATTATCCAAAATCCAAAATTATGTTTTGTATTTGAATATTTTCTTCCAGGATTACCTAACCCTACAAGAACCTTCATTATTCAGAATCAGAATTACTTTGACCTGAATCTTGTGTTCCTTCATCTGTTTTTGCACCCCCATCATCTGAATCATCAAATGTAATATCCTCATCTTCTGATACAGCTGTTTCTAAATCAGAATCTTTCATTGCATGAGTTACAGCCGCTACTACAGTATCTTCTGCCAAACCTAAATCAATATTTTCAGGTAATTGAACTGCTCCTGCATGTATACTTTCACCAATATGTAATTCACTTATATCTAATTCAATTTTATCTGGTATATTGGTTGGTAAACAAACTACATCAATTTCTAAAATTGATTGCATTAAGTTTCCACCCTCTTGTGTTACACCAATTGGATCTCCTAACAATTCTAATGGTACTTTAATTTGTATTTTTTCATCCATTTTAACTCCATATAAATCAATATGAAGAATTTCTTCAGTAACAGGATGATATTGTACATTTTTAAATAAAACAGTTCTTGGCTTTCCACCTACACTTACAGAATATAATCGAGCTCCTGATTTTGATGCA
>CEPK01333435.1_pt1 | contig 12882 bp, 19 predicted proteins | sample 356231 | NCBI WGS metagenome assembly CEPK01 (sample SAMEA2620259, study PRJEB7988) | marine metagenome | biome: marine biome (ENVO:00000447); feature: deep chlorophyll maximum layer (ENVO:xxxxxxxx); material: "saline water (ENVO:00002010), including plankton (ENVO:xxxxxxxx)" | depth 80 m
AGCACATAATTCTCTTCTGCTCATGTTTCTAAAATCTTCATCTATTTCTAAATCTAAAATTGGGCTTGTTTGATGTGTTAATTGTGTATCTAATAAAACATATACTCTTCCCATAAAAGAAATTAATTTTCTAATTATAAATTGTTTCATATTATTCTACTCCCCTCAATACTCGCTTCCAATCTGCCGACTTCCATTCATCCCTTAAATATTGTTGCCAATCTTCCATATTATCAGGATTAAATCCTGCTTCAAAATCTTCCATTTCTTTTTCTTCTCTTCTAATTTTTTTATCTGCTTCTTCATCTGGCCCTTCTTTAATACCACCTAAATTAAATGCTTGTTCCTTTGCTAAATGAGTTAATGCCGCAAATACACAATGACCTAAATAATTTTTAAGTTCTTTAGTTTCTGCAAGTTTATTTACAAATTCTCTAACTTCATCACCTTCAGACCAACCCAATTCACCCATTTTATCTTTTAAGTTTTCAATTACTTCAGTTTTAAATTCTTGTATCATGCTTTGCATAGTACCCGTACTTTCTAAGAAATCTAATAATTCTTGACTTAAATCTGTTTCATTGGGGTCATATGGTGGAATATCTACCATTTCATCTTCTAATTCATCACCAATTTCTTTTGCTTCTTGTAATGAAAATACTATAGGACTTGATAAAATTGGTTCTATTGAATTACTAATATCTTTATCAGACATTTCCCTATCCATTTCAGTTACTTTATTTTTTATTTGTTCTATTGATTCACTTACTAACAATCTAGAAGATTCAAATAATCCTTTTCCTGCTTCCATATTTTGTAATATTTTTTCATATTTTGTTCCGACAATTATATCTCTTAAATCCATTTTATCACTTCCAATTTTTTGGGTCTAGTTTATCTAATATTATTTCAATTATATCACTATAAAAATTAGACATTTCTAGCGTATCATTTTCATATGAATACCTTTGCGTAATGAATATTGTTCCACTTGAAGATAATATATAAAATCTACGTTGATTACTACCTGCTTTTTTAATGTATGCAAAAATACCCCTTCTGACTTCAAGCCAATCATCTTCATTTGGCGGATTGATAGATTGGTCATCAAACTTTACATACATTTCATAACCATCCATTTCTTCATTATGAATGCTGCCAAATCCAATATCACCACCAGCGTAAATATTATCTATTAAATCTAGAAATCTACAGGCTACTTTTTCTGGTAATTCCGAAAATGCATCTTTTTCAAGGTGAACAGTATAATAACCAAATAAAGTTGCCCCTTTAAATCTATTATTATGTTTACTAATTACTGCCTTATCATTATAATAATCTTCTTCAACAGTTGTTAAACCATGCTTATTATAAATATTTGTTATTTCAGTATCGTTGTGTATATTATAATTATCCTTTTGTGTTTTAAAATGATTATAATACTCCTCTAGTTTCTTTTTACAGGGTTCGTCATCTTCTATATCTTTAACATCTTTGATTCTTAACTGAGTCTTAGGCTTAGTAAGTAATTTATTTTTAAGAATAGAAAACCACATTTAATTACCTCCAATTTTTGGGGTCTGCCTTCTTATTAAAAATATCTTTCATTTTACGAATAAATAGTAGGCTTGCCTTTAAATTGGTTTTTCTTTTATCATTATATATTTTTTCGAATTTGGTAACTCTAACACTTGTATACAACTGAATATCAAAAACATATCCTTCATCACCAAAAACCTCAATATCAAACTGAATCCTTTTCGGACTACTATTATAATAAACTCCAATTTCATAAGAACCCACCTTTGTATATACTTCTGATTCTGTCTGACTATCTACCATATCTAATACTTCACAGGCTACCCGTTCTGGTAAATCTTCCCATAAATCTGGTCTAAAATCAGTATGATAATGAATAATAAGGTTTGAAAGAATAAAATCATTATTTTCTAACATTATTCGTTTTATATAACTATTAGGGGAGTCTGAATAAAAATGATGGTATAAATCAGTATAGTCTGCTTCTTTCTTTAAAGGTTTTAACTTATATTCTTCTATAACATTGTTTACTTCGGGGTCTTTCATAATTTCATAATTTTTTTTCTGTTTTTGGAAAAAGTCAATATACTCCTTTAATCTTTTTTTACAAGGTTCATCATCTTCTACTGCTTTATTATCTTGAACTCTTAGTTGAGTCTTAGGCTTAATTAAAAGTTTATTTTTAATTATTGAAAACCACATTCTATCACTTCCAATTCCTAAAGTTTAATTTTCTATTTAATACTGAATGTAAAACGCGTGAATAAAAACCCGGCGCATTTTCCGAATCTGTATTATTAACTATTGAATGAACTATAGAAACCCCAAATGATATTACTTCTAAACCAAAGTTAGTAATTCCCCTGCCTTTAGAATATATACTTACCATAAAGTGTCCACCTAAATTTCCCTCTTGAAAACGAAGGGGTAACTTTTCTATTGATATAACTACTTTATAACCATCAATAATTGGACTTGCAAAGTAGTGTTCTTTTTCTATGTTTTCTTCTAATTTATCTAAAATCTTACAGACGGTTTTTTCTGGTAATTTTTCAAATGCTTCTTTATTAAATTTTATGGGAGAAAAGATAACTAAATGAGCCGATGAAAAGTCAATACTTTGGTCGCCAACAGATTCGCTATATTTTGTGGCTTTAACCCCTGTATGGGGTGTGGCCATTATAGGCCTATATTCGATTTTAAAATCCCATCCTTCATAAGATTCTTTTAGTTCCTCATCATTAGTTATGTCGTAATTATTTTTTTGTCTTTCGACATAATCATAATATTCTTTTAATTTTTCTTTACACGGTTCGTTATCATCTATCTCTTTATTATCTTGAACTCTTAATTGTGTTTTAGGCTTTACTAATAACCTATTTTTAACAATTGAAAACCAAGTCATTTTTTCTCCTCAAATAACTTTTCGTATTCTTCCAGCATCATTTCCCAATAATCGCACATTTCAAATCAACGGTCTATACATTGCTTTAATGTGATAAACCATATCTTCGGTAACTCCATATTTTTTAGCAATAGATGAGAAACTATCTAATTCTTCTGTAATCCCTGTTATATCAGTAGCATTAATATCTTTATCATATTCTGATTTCATAATATCAATTGTTTTATTTATTGAATCATAAGAGTCTATTTTACTGTTACTATAATATATTGGTTTGTGCATCATTTTTCTTATTTCATCATGTGCATCTAATATTTTATTTTTATATTCCGACAGTTCTATTTTTTCTCTATACTCTCTATGTAATTCTTGAAATTTTTTGTAGTCATCTTTTAAGTAAGCGTTTTTATTAAATTGATACCTAAACGCAAATAAATATGTAATTAATTTATTATAACTTGTTCCTCTTGAATCTTTTTCTGCTAAGTCTAATATTTTATCTCCATCTAAAGTTTCATCTTGAATTGTTATATCAGTATTTCTTTCTGCAACTCTTTTAATTTCTTTAGCAAAGAAAATTTTATCTTCTTCAATAGAATCTGGGAAAAAGTCATCTAATATATCTAATAATTCTTCCGTAATATCAATTAAATTACGCAAAGTTATGTCTTGTGCATCAATTCTTGTTTCTCTATATTCATTAATTGTTTGTAGTTGGCTAGCAGTAATTAAAGACATATTTCTTTCAATATACATCTCCATTAGTTCTCTAGTAACTTTATCCGTTCCATGAATAGAAAACACCTTTAATTTTTCTTCTGTTAAAAATCTAGGCTTTTTTCTAAAAGTCATAACACCTTTACTCACAGGTTCTAAATAATATTTTTCAGCAGTTGCAAATAGTTCCGTAAAAGATTCAATAAATTGTCCTATTTCTCTTCTTTCTCCTTTAGAACCTATTGATAGTGCAGTATATTGAGTAGCGAATGGTTTTTGTTTATCAGTTAATTGTGTTGCGTCTGCTCCACCCGCAGTTTGTGAAGGGTCTGTTTTAATACCAATAGAAGTTTTAGTATCTCCTTCTAAAATATTATCAATCACATCAATTAATTCATAATGAAATTCTTCAATAACAGGAAAATCTACTTTTGTTCTTTGTGTTTCATTTATTAAATTAGACGTTCTTTCAGTTAAAGGAATAAAATATTTGGTTCTTCTAAAATCAGATACTTGTTCTCTTATTTCTCCATGTTCTTCTATGATTTCTTCTAATATATTCAAATCGGTACTATCTATTCTAGAAAATCTTTCTTTTAATTTATTAAACTCTTCTCGTAGTTCATTCCACGTTTCTCTTGATTGTCTATTTGTGATAACATTTCCTTTATTTGCTAAAACATATAACGGGTCTAAACTTTCTATTCTCTTTAAATCTTCTGAATTAACCCTCTCTAAAAACTCATCAGTTTGACTTTCTGTTCTTTCATAATACATTGAATCATCATCATAAACTTCAAGAACATCATCTTCAATTGCACCAAAAACATCTTGCATAGCAGTAACAAAAGTATCATAGGCTTTATTCTTAGTATCAAAAGTTTTAACATTAATGTTTCCTACAGGAACTACCCAATTCATACCATCCATTTTTTCATACAAATTTAATAATCTTTCTAGTTCTTTATCCAAATCTGTAAATCTTTGAGTTAATTCATATTTTCCTTCTGACGTTTCTTTAAATGCAGTATCTTTTCTTGAAATATCTTCTTCAACGGCTTCCCAATTTTTAAGAACATCTTTAATATTTTCTTTTAATACATCAAATAATTTATGATGTTCTTGATAGTAATTATATAAGGCACGTCTATCACTATTCAATTTAGGATTATATAAACCTACTATATCACCTTCATTAAAAGGGATTCCTATTCTATCTTCTTCACTAAGATTTAACTTAGTTAATATAGAAGTTAATCCTGAATCAAGGTCAGGGCGATTATTTTTTATAGTTTCTATTATATTATTAAAAACATCCTTTTGGTTATAAACACTTTCTGATATTTCTATCTTATCAATGTTCAGTTTATTTTTTAACGTGCTTATTTTTAATTTGCTATCATCATATAATATTAATTCTAATTGTTTTAGAACTTCTGAATCAGACATTTGCTGACCAAGTTTTCCCTTTAATGTCGTTAAGTATGCATTAATATATTCTTCTGAAAATCCTCTATTTTCTAATATACTTTTTATTCTATTAGCAATATTTCTATCTTCTTTAAAACTTGTTAGATGTAAGGATAGAATATGAGATTCGTCAAATTCAAGTTCATTAATGTCTTGTTTAAATTCTTCATATTGTTTTGTATCATAACCTTTATTTCTTCTAAAGGCATTTCTATTACGAATATAGTCTTTAACATCTTCTGCATTTACCATATTTATCCCTCCACAATCAATTGATTCTTTCTAAGGTTTTGAATAATATTTACACCCCTTCCAGAAGTAATTAGTTTTTGATAATCTACAGGGTTATCTAAAATATCTTGAATTTTATTTGCAATCGGTTCTTTCATTGAATCCATAATTGCTACATAATTTTCTTTTGCATAGTTAATTATATTTTGTAAATTTTCTTTTTCTTCATCAGAAAACTCACCATCATCATTTAATGGTGTTCTCCAATAAGAAATTAATTGTCTTTTAAATCCGGTTTTTGCATAAAGCATATCAATATAATACAAATAGTAAAATATATTTGCTAAATTAATTTCATTATATTCAGGAACATAATTTGTTTTTAATTTCTTAAGTTCTAATAATTCATCTATTTCTTCTTGTTCTGAAATTTCTATTTTAACTTCTTCTTCTTTCATTCTTAAATTTCTGAATAGATTAACAAACTCAGTTTGGTCTGCAGTATTAACTCCTTTAATTGGTTTAAATTTTAATTTACCTCTTGCATCAACAAAAATATTATCAATATCTACCTTTTCTAATATTGGTATTATTTTATCTCTTATAGTTTCACCATCAATTTCTTTTTGGTAAAATTCTTCTAAAGCACTTTGTATTGTTTCTTCTGGTTCTACTTCATTTTCATCAAAACCTTCTGATATAAAACCTGAAATTAATTCTTTTTCTTCTTCAGTAAATGTAGGTATTGGTGTAGAATAATAATCTATTAATTTTCGTATTTGTTTAGAATATTCTTTTTGGGCCGAATTAATAAATCTACTATAATCTGTAGAATCATTGTATTCGTCTATTAAGTCTTGAAGTTCATCATCATCAATTACGTCTGGTTTTTCTATTTGGCCTTCCATTAACATTCTCAAACTAACAGGCAAAAATCTAACCTTTTGTTGTTCTTGTCCAATCTGTAAAATGGTAGATATATCTAATCTACTACTTCCTAATAATGCTCTTAATGTTGGATGAAGCATTGATGTTCCTCTAACAGTCAATAATTTATCTCTCGCTACAGTAGTGGCAGTTCCACTTTTAATTGTAGGAATGGGAACAAACTTATTTGATTTTTTATATTGGTCACCAGCAATAATAGTAAGATATCGAGTAACATCTAAATTATTATTAATGTTTGGTTTATACTTTTGAATGTCTTTGGGTAGTCTATCAATTGTACTATCTTCAATATCTAAATTATATAATTTTAACAAATAAGATTTGATTGCCTTTCCTTCTTTGCTAGTTTCTAAATAAAATATTGGAGGTATGTTATCTAAATCTTCTTTATCTCGATTTGTTATCATACCTGCTAAATATGAATCAATATTTTTAAAGGACTCATATTCCATTGCTTCAGGATATACTATCTTTTCTCCTTCGACTTTTAATTCTTTAGAAGAAAGATAAGAATTTAATTTTTCACGTTGCTCATCTGTGATTTCTTTTGTTATTGTTCTTGAATAGTCTGTTAAATTTACACCAAATAATTTTTTATTTGTTATAAATTTAGAAATGATTTCGTCTTTTTTGTTAAGTAGTGCGTTCTTTTTTTCTTGTCTTGTATTGCTAGACCATTTCCTCTCTTCTCCAACATAATTAATCAATGCTTCTTCATCTGATTCATTAACTATTTTTTCTAATATGTTAGTTACAGATAAATCTTTTCTTGACCTTTTTTCCTTTTCTTTTTCAATTAAAAATTCATAAAGTTTAGCACCCGCTTGAACCATCTCATTAGTTTTTGCTTTAAGTTCTGGAGAAATATTACCTTCTGATATATCCTTTGCTTTATTACGCATAGCAACAATGTTTGTTGTGTCTTTTTCGTAATGGTCTATGATATTATCTACTGCGCCCGAAAATAAATTCAATTCTAAGTTATCCACTATGCTAAGTGGCGACTTAGATTTTAATGCTTCAAACCACATCTGAATCCCTTTGTAATTTATTCCACCAAGTTTGTGAAGATTTATCTCTACCATCTTTAAGTAGTTTAATTAAATTACCTAATCTTTCTTTTTTCTGTGGGTCTATTAACGAAGGAAGTGTATGTAATGCTACAGACATTGAATTTGTTTCTTCTTGTGATTCTAAAAGTCTATCAGCCAAAGGAACTAAAGTAAGTTTATTTGCTTCCCTTTCTGGCGGATTTCTTTCTAAATCTGATACCATTTCATCAAAGCCCATATCTCTTAGGTCTTCAATGATATTTATATAGTCCATCGAATAATCTCTCATCTTAACAATTTTACTCATTCATCCATCTCCTTAAACAATTCGTCTAAAAACTTCATCATCATTTTACAAGTTGATTCTGGTCTTGTATTCATATTATCACTTCTCAATTCTGTACTCCAATACCAAGCATATCCTATACTCATTATTATTTCTCCTACCTATTGTCTTGTTCCCATCCTGACTCTTGATTTTGTAAGAAAGGTTCTCTTATATCTTCTATAAATTCTAACATTGCATCCAAATTAACAAAATCCTCAAAGTATTCTTGTAAATCATTCTCATTGATGGCATTCTGTATTTCCTGAACTTGATTATGCAAATGCTCTAGTTTCTCATACATATTCAAATCTGTATTTACAGACTTTACGATGTTTTTCCAAGTCATTGTAATTTCTCCTCCATTTTACTTCTAACATCTAACCAAACTTCTGGATGATTTTGTGCTAATACCTCTTGAACAATTTGCATTTGTGCAACAATAATTGTATCTTGTCTTTTATGAACAAGTTTTCCTTTGAACTCCATTAAATATCTAAGACTCTCTCTAACTTCTTTTGCTAATTTTGTTAAACTATCTATGTATTTTGGATTCATTTCATCTTGGTCGAATAATTCGTCTATTTTAATTTCAAGCCTTGAGATATTTTTCGATAGGGTTTCTATTTCGTCTATTTCTTTTTTGGCTATTAGGGTTGCGGCAGACTTCTGAACTAAGGGCTGAAGATGTTTAGTCATGTGCCTCTTTACTTGTGATTCCGAACATTCAAGCATACCTGCAACCGCATTAGGAGTTATCTTTCCTGTTGATAAATTTTCTTCTAACATAGTTCTTATTTCAGATGTACAAATTTTACATTGAGGATTAGATGAATCATAATAATCTCCCATATGATTTCTTAAATGTTTAGCAGTAGTTCCACTTGACCAGCCCTTTTGTTTATCTAACATATCAGGAGATATTTCTAAAGTTTCTAATTGAGATTCTAAAGTATCTCTTTCATCATCCATACAAAGTTTACATCTTCTTCTAGTTACCATTTAATTCACCTTTAATATTTCATTCCAAGATTTCTTAAATCCTTTCTTGTCTGTTTTCTTTGTAGTTTTCTTTGGAGTTTCTTGTGTAAATTCGGTTAAGTAAATTGGCCCTTTAGCCGACCTTCTCCTACATTTACCTGTTTCCATTGCTAAGTTCTTAACCATAGTTCTAGTTATGTTTAATGTATATCCTTTAACATCACCTAATGGTGCTTCTTCATCTAATGATTCTTCATCTAAGCCAAATAATCTTTCTACTGCTTTTCCTTCAATACTTTTAGGTTGAACTATAAAACTAAATTTATTTTGTAATAACCTTTGAACATAATCATCTCTAAAGTTTCCTGTTTTTTGATTTACAAATTCTGCATTTTTAGGATTAGATACTGCGTCATTAAAGAAGTCTTTTACTTGCGGTAAACTGTTCATTATATCATTAGCAAGACCGCCTCTTGGAATACCCCTTAAAGTAACTTCAACAGATAACTCTCCATCATCTAATTTCTTTTTAGTTGATTTTAAAATCACAACTAATCCTTTCTTTATATCATCTCCTGTTTCATCATCACCAGAATAAAATGCTTGCCAAAGTGGTGGTTTTGCTTGATTTTTTTCTGTACTATAATAGGTCTTATTAGGAGATATTGTTTCTCTATATTTATCATTATCTTTAACTCTTGCTTTTAAGTTTCTATATTCAACATAATCTTCTGTACGATAATGTCCATAAACTGTTGTTACATCTTCTTCTTCATCATATACTGCAGTATCGGGGTCTACTGCATCCATATCAGGAACATTAAAAACAATATTTCTAGGATTTGCTCCAGATTTTTCCATCTGTTCTAATCTTTCTAATATGTCTGTTAGTTCCATATCTACTTCAGCATCAACTATTTCTGAAGTATTTGGGTCTAATTGTTTATCTAAGAAATTAATAATATCTTTTCCATTTTCCATTGGTTTAAATGTTAATGAAGATTCTGGCCTTTGCATTTCTGGAACGCCATGATTTTTAACGGCTTGTAATAAATTACCAATATTCTTAACTCCCATTTCAGGCCCGGTCATACTTTTACAATCTTCTTTCCATTTTTTATAGTCTTTAGTAACATCAGAAAAATCTAATGTTTGAGTAATAGTATGGCCGTTAATCTTCCCTACTCTTTGGTTTTTTCTTGTGTCTTTTTTTACCATTCTTTTTACCTCCATATTTAATATTGAATAACGCTGATTGATTTCCTGTTCCGTGTCCACCAAATGCTACAGGGCCACCCTCTTTAATAATATCCCACCAAGTTATTTTCAACCCCTCCTTCTTTTGTAATTTTTACACGCAGAACAAGTTGGCCTACATCTTTGTTTAGTTCCTTTAGAAGCATCTTTTCTTCCACATGGTTTTGTGCCTTTTTTATCGTCTTCACAAGATTGGCATGAAACCCAACCTTTTCCTTTATTTCTTTTATACCAACCATGTAATCCTTGTTTTTCTTCTAAATCAAATTGTCCTTTCTTTACAGAATTTCCCCAATTCTTTGCCCCTACCTTTCTACATTGAACTAATGCGCCAGAAGCATAAGCAGAAGGCCACTTTTTATATCTTGATTTTACTTTATGGTAACAAGCATCTTTCTTTTTCTTGACTTCTTCAAACCACATCTTATTCACCCCATTTTTTCATAGCGGTCTTTTTCGTAAGACCTTGAATATTCTCTATAATTATTTTTATTTAAAAATGCTCTAATAATTCTATCAAATTTAACATCTCCTTTTTTATCAAAATTTTTCAGATATCTTCTTGTGCTTCTTTCTGGTAAATCTTTTCCTTTATGTTTAACCATTCTTTGATAAAGGTCATCCTTTACTTCTTCTTTAATTTCTTGAATATTATAATCATCTCCTATTTTTATAGTATTATGCCATTCTTCTAAAGATTCTCTTAATATTGGGCCAACCTGTAAAGTAGTCCATCTATTTGGATTTCTTTTCTTTTGAACACTATCAAACCAAGTCATTGTTCAGCCTCCTTTTCTGCTTCAGGTGTAGGATATGTAGGTAAATTAAGATTTCTCAGTAGTCTATGTTGCATTTTACTATGCCAACGAGATAATTCAAGGTTTGATTTTAGATTTCTTTGTCGCATCCTATTATGATATTTTTCTTTTTCTTCATTTGTAAAATTAACATACTCGCTAACATCTGGATGAAGGTATTTATCATAAAATTTCACTTTGCTTAATTCATCTCCTTCAAATGGTGGAGTATAATTTGAGTAACTTCTCATTCTACTATATGTTGTACTAGCCCATTTAACTTTTGGATGTTCATTTCCATATTCTTCCCTTAAATGATTAGCCAACCTTTTCCAATATCGTTTTTTGTCTTCTCTTGTATAATTATCATACATTTCTTTAGTAGTATGGGGTATTTTCTCAACTGCATCATATTGTGGTTTAATCATGTGTCTATTTTGTTCTTCTTCTAAAGAAAAATAATTTTCTTTATTTCTTTTGTGTTGTAGTCTTTGTTCTTGTCTAGAATGAAATCTTTGTAATTCTCTAAGCCCTCTAATTTGGTCATCTGTTGCAGGTGGGGCTTGACCTGCTTTTCTTGGTGTAACTGCTTGTTTAATTTGTCTAGAATAAAAAGTATGCCTTTGGGCATGATAACGCCGTTTATTTTTATCATCCATTCTATAGTATTCAGACCTCGTTAAATCTTTCCACTTACCACCAAAAGGATTTGGCATTTTTAGAACATTAAACCAATCCATTTATCCACCTCTTTTTAATTTTTCTTCCAAAGCGATTATTTGCTTTTGATATTCTAATGCTAACTCTTTCATTTTAGTTAATCTTTTATCGTTTTCTTCTGAACCCATCGGGCCAGCAAATTCTTCAAAATCTTGAATAGCCTGTAAATTGTTTTCTTCAATAATTACTTTCTTTACTATTCGGTTAAGTTCTTTAGATAATTGATTAAGTTTGCTTAATGTATCTTTAAATTTAGACATTTCTTCAGGAGCATATTCTTCCGCTAACTCTCTTTCTAAGTTAGACACTTTAATTATATCCTCCCAACTCATTCTTCCTCACCTAATTTAGTTTGTCTAGTTCCTTTAGTATTATCTGCTGGTTTTGTTTTTGCTTGATTTTCTTTAAACCATTTATCAGCAGTAATTTTACTCTCGGTAGCACCTTCGGTTAATTCTTTTGGTAACTTTTTTTGGCCCTTAATTGTATTAAACCAATTCATCTTAATCCCTCTTTGTGATGTGATAATGGTCGCCACATCTATACACTCTTAAAGTTCTATTTCCTGTTTTTTCCATAATTTCTCTTGCTCTTCTAAGTGCATGACCATGATTCTGATATTTCTTTTTGTTGGGAGTTGGACAGATTTTTAATGCTTCCCTTCTTTTTTTACTTTTATTGTGCTTTCTACTTACATTGCCTTTTTTATATCGTTTACCTTTAACTATACCAAACCAATTCATTGTAAATCCTCTTGTTTGTTTCTCATATTTTCTAATTCTTTAATGGCCTCTCCCATATCAATAATAGAGGTTGCTAAATTTTGCATTTCTATTGACTTTTCAGATTCAAATTCTTTATATGTTTGTTGAGCCATAAGATTAATTGTTTTCATTTCTTTTATGAAATCATCAATTTCTTTAAAATCATTTTTAATAATATGTTCCCAATTCATTCTTCAAATTCCACCTGCATATCAACTAAATATTTTCTTGGTATTCCGCCTTCTCTAACATAAGAAGGAACTCCTAACATTCCATCATCATGTTCAATTGCAGGTGGTAGTGTTGTTCCCATAACTCCAACAACCCCGCAATCTTTTAACTTTGTTTTAGTTTGTTTTGCTCTTCTTTGAATAAACTCAATAACAGCATTTAAATCTTTAGCAGTATATGTTATTTTATCTGCTTCTCTTAATTTAACAGGAACATATCTTTTACTTCTTGACTGTGGCGAACTACCATTAATACCAAACTTTAGAACTCTATTTAAATCTAAAGTTCCATGATATTCAGTAACAGGGCCAAGACTTTCTTTTAATATGTCCTTCCAACTCATATTACTCATCTCTTAAAGAATCCTCATAATCGTTTAATCCTGTTCTATATGCTACAGGGTCTAATTCCCTAATTATTCTAGATGGAGAAAAGGTAAGATTAC
>CEPK01120776.1_pt1 | contig 12870 bp, 10 predicted proteins | sample 356231 | NCBI WGS metagenome assembly CEPK01 (sample SAMEA2620259, study PRJEB7988) | marine metagenome | biome: marine biome (ENVO:00000447); feature: deep chlorophyll maximum layer (ENVO:xxxxxxxx); material: "saline water (ENVO:00002010), including plankton (ENVO:xxxxxxxx)" | depth 80 m
TATCATAAGTTCCTCCAGTACTTCCAATACCAGCAATAGAATACGATACACTTTCTGTTCCACCAGTAGTATTAATTCCAGTAAGAGTAAAATACTTATATTCATAATCACTTGAATTATATCCATCAGCATCTGACTCTGTTACCTTTATGTTCTCAACAAAAACTTTATCTCCAACAGCAAATGGGAATGGATTATCTGCGTCAAATCCATTAACTGGTCCTCTTATTTCCAGAGTAACCATTTGAGTTGAATTAGTTACAGCACCTATAACCTGAACACCATTGGAATTAACAGTAGGAACAATTCTCAATGAATCGGATAAACCACTATCATTTGAAAGTATATCGACACTATCTACTGAATTTCCAACTAAATTAGTTCTTGTTACAATAGAAGGTTTATCAATAGCAATAGTTACTGGAGATGAAGTATAATTTGTTCCTCCAGTTGTAACACCAATTGATTTTAATGTAAATACATCCTTCAATTCTAAGATTATATTACTGTCAGCCTTCGGTGGAATTGTCTTATCTCTAGAAAATTCTAATCCTTGATTATAAACTGTAGTATCATTTACCTTTCCTATATCAAGAGATTCAACTGTAAATAAAGCATTTTTACCAGTAGTTGTTCCTATGGAAGTTATAATTGGTAATTTATTTACTTTTTCACCATTACTAACAATCTTAACTGAATAAATTCCACCCATTACAGAACTAGAATCTGTTGCATAAAATGCACTTGTAATTCCAAGATTATTGTATAGTGTAGTTTCTCCACTACCAACCATATTAAATGTGAAAGTGGTATTTGCTACTCCAGTAATTCTATGAATTTTATTAAATTTAGATTCTACTACTTCAATTTCTGAAGATCTTACAACATCACTTTCAACAGCAGATGGGTAAGTTTTAGTATAATTTAAATCTTTTCCTTCAATTCTATAATACAACTTATTTGAAATGGAACTTCCAAGAGAAACATTAATTTTAGCAGTTAATCCATCACCAATTGTTCCTGTTCTAGTAATTAAACCAGAGTCATATCTAGTTTTAAAATCTTTATCACTATAAAAAGCAATATCATATCCATTCAAACTAGTATCTGATACTAAAAATTCAGCTGTATTTCCTTCATATAATTCAATTCTTGGATTTATTTTAGTAAATGTGTGAGAATTTCCACCAGTAATTCCTATTCCAATGTAATTATATGGGAATAAATTAACATCATACTTTGTTTCAGCAAGGCGTATAGTATTATCAGACTCATCTATAACATGATAAATTCCATCATTAACTAATGGTGAAGCAGGAGTTGATGAATTATAAACAATTATATCTCCTGTATTGAAATTATGATTTGTAATTGTAATTTCATCTGTAATTGTTCCAATTCCTGTAGATTCAATAGTAACTGGATCTACAACTAATTTTCTAATATCACTATTAAATCTAAGGTCAATAATTTGTGGTCTATTTGGTGAAATATCTAATCTAACATTATCATTTACTTTCAATGAATGATTGGAATCAGTAGTTACTGTTGCACTTACTTTCTTAAAACGACCATTAACATTGTTAGTAACAATTTCTAAACTATTATTATCTCCACCAGTATTCTGAACTACAGTAAACCAACTATGTGTTGTAGTATAATTTGCTTTTTGTGTAGATAAACCAATAAATTCATCACTAAGTTTTACACAATATAAATTTCCATAAGTAGATAAATCAACTGCAGGTGTTAATGCATCTGTTCCAGAAACAAATATAGTAGATCCAACCGAAACAAACGATAAAAGATCACCAGTTTTGAATTTATGATTTGGTAGATATATTGATCTTGGTGGTATAGATTTCTTAATAGCAACACTACCAGCATATCCAACTACAACATCTGTATAAACACTACCAAGTCCTACAGACTTCGCTCCTTCAAAATACTGAATTTTGGGAAATTCTATATTTTTATTCTCTAATTTTTCTGGAATATCATATGTAAATTCCTTTTCAAGTCTATAAACAGCTGCTCCAGAACCATGTCCAGATGCAGTAGTTCCATTATAACCCCTTGTAACTCTATATCTGTTATTATAATCATCATGTGCAATAACTTGTAATTGCTCAGATTCCACTTGAATTATATCATTAACATTAAATTTCCCACTGAGAGTAGAATCATGTAACGAAATAAACGTAGTTACTCCAGAATTTACCATAGATGAAGACAGTCCAGATGTTACTGAAGAAACACCAATTGTTCTAAATCCTTCTATATTTGTGTAAAGAGAAGATGTTATACCTGAAATCTCTACTATATCTTTATCAGTAAGTCCATGTGGAAGAGTAGAAAGTCCTGTAACTTTACCATCAACTATAGAAAACTTTAAGTCATCATTAATGGTATCAGTTGTCTCTACAGATATGATATTTTTACCATAAACTTCATCAATACTTGCAGAAATACTATTATTATTAAATTTTATTAATTCTCCAGGTTTATAGGATTCTCCACCATCATTTACAATAATTTTTGAAATTTTCCCAGAATTTAGAGAATCTACTCTAATTTCTGCATCAGAATCCAAAGAATCACTTAATATTGGATATGTTTTAAATTTATCATTTAATCCAAAATGAGTCACATTTCTCTTATATTTTCCACTATTCAAAAACTTATCAGATTGATTCATTAAAACATCATAATTAAATAAATCTGTTTTATTACGATGTTTTTTGGTTATATAAGGGAATGTTGGGACACTATTTGGTGTTAAAGTTTTATCAATGGTGCTAAAATAAGCATATGTTCCATTTGGATATTCTGGAGTTTTTACAAATTTACCATTATATTCATCCAAATCTCCACTAGCATTATAAACATAATCCTGAATAAAAGATCCAGGTGAATAGTTAGAAGTTGATGGTCTTAATCCACTATCACTAACAGGATCTTGAACATAACTGGATTGCATATAAGTCAGTCCAATACCAACTTCTCCAACTGGTCCATAAATTGGATTTCCATCATATGCCCAACCAATAATTTTAGAATGTGAAGTTGGTGTTTTTTCCTTTAAAACACCAGAAACATCTTCAATATCATCACCTAAAAGTTGTCTATAATAATTTCCTGCATAGAAAGAACAAATTTTATTCTCTTTAAATACATTCTGAGTTCCAATTTGTATAATATCTTTATAATCTGAATTACTTAAAAGATGTGAAGACTGTGAAACATTATTTAATTTCCATTTATATACATTTGCACCAAATTTAGCATCTTTTCCAGCTGGAACAACAGTAATAAATGTGTCATTAACATCATAATTTACACCTGCATTTATAATATCAACACCAGTTATCTCACCATTAGTAACAATTGCTCTTAATTTGGCAAATTGACCAGAAGTTTTACCTGTTCCACTAACTCTAAGTTCAGGTGGAGTAGTATATTCACTACCCTTATTCAATATCAAAACATTAGTAATCTTACCAGTACTATCAACAAATGGTTGTAAATTTGCATCCTTTCCTGTCAATAATTTAATTTTTGGTTCACGAGTATAATTGATGATATTATCTACACCATAAGATGATCCTCCAGACTCAACAAATACATTTGAAACACTACCTTTTACTTCAGGATATGCAGTAGCATTATAATAAGACTCTATTGTCGTAGTTGTTCCAATACCAACTTCACCATTAATATTAACTGCAATATCTGGATATTTAAAGGTATGAGTCCCAGCTCCAACACTATTCAAATCAGTAATTATGTTTCTATCATAATCTAATAGATCTATTCCTTTATCGACTGTAATGCTTGATGATGTTGTTGGAATATATGGAGACGTTACTTGTCCTTTTTCAATTTGTGCTCCCCATAGATAAAAACTTGGATTATTGTTACCAATTTCTGCACCATCATCCCCTTCTAATCCATCAGGATGCCCAAACCATACTCCAATTGCAGCAGCATCTGTGCCTAAAGTCGAATTAGAATCAGATCTTCCTGTATTGAAGACATAAGAACAACGATACCATCCATTTCCATAGTCTTCTATTCTTGGATCACCAACAAGACCATTAGCATTTACCGCACTTTGACCTGCATATTGTGATGTTAGATTTTGTAAGTCAAAGGTAACATGTGACATTGCATGAGTACCAGTATGTCCAGTTGGTGGTAAATTTTCATCCAATTCACCACTAACTTCTAGTTCAAGATACCTATTCAAATTAGATACAGATCCTGTTGTTACTCTTTTAGCAAATACAGATACAGTATATGAAGTATCATATTCATCAAGATAAACACCACCAAAATCATAATTATTCAATCTATGATACCTTCCACCAGATGCATTTGATGGTTTATACCACCATGCAGGAGTTCCATCTGGATTAAGTGTACCATCTGTTGCAGCTTGCCAAACATCACTACTACCATTTTGTACTTCCCAAAGAGTTGCATCAGTAAGATTAGAACCCCTTATATAATTCGTTCTACCTTTAGGGTAGTTTCCTCTTGATAATTTAAATGTATTTTCATCTACAACAGATACTTTATAATCAATTTCTGTACTTAATCCTAATATTAAATCACCTGTAGGTCTATATTGTACAATATCGCCTTCTTTAAAATTATGATTTTTTGCATAAACATAATTATCGAAAGTATTAATTCCAACATATGTTTTGAATAAATCTTTTACATTTGTTGGTGGATATACTTGAGATTGAACGGTAACTTTTCTATTAGAATAAGATGAACCAGGATCATTAATAACAATTCTATCAACTATATTCCTAACTTTTGTAGATTTAAACTCATGCGTTGTATTTCCATACTGATTAAAATGTATTAAATTTATTTTATTAAGAGCATCTGCTCTAGATATTGCCAATCCAAAGGAATTTGTTGAATGTTTAGCAATATAATAAGTCGTCCCAGATGCCAATCTATCAGTCGCAAAACCAACTTGGGTACTTCCTATACCAATTGGTGTTCCATAGGCAGTATAGGTCACCTCCTCCCCATCTAAGAACTTATGTGATGTATCAATCCTACCAGGATCAGTTAATTGCACATCAAAATCAGTAAATGTCTCAGAATGAGTGTATCCTCTCATCTTAGCTTCACATATTGCACCAGATCCATTTCCTCCAGTTATAGAAACTGTTGGTGTTTCAACATAATCAAATCCCTTTGAAGTTAAAACAACATCAGAGATATTTCCTGAGAAATTTACATTAATTAATGCTCCAGTACCATGAGTATCACCAACTGACACTTTTGGTGGATTGACTATATCATAGTCTTGACCCATATTTAAAACATCAACATCAGTAATAGGACCATAATACACAGAATCATTAGATATTGGAGAATGTAGTTCTACTCCATTCAAAGATACTCCAATTGGCCCAATAATATCTGAATTATTATCTACCAATTCTGGTGTTTTAAGTATTCTCTTAAAATTATCTTGACTTTTTAAATTACCAGTTTTATATAAATTTGCTGGTGTAACAGTATGAATTCCACTTGCAGATTCTCCATTAAATTTGATAGGTTCAACAATTCCTGCATATAAAGTAGAAAGATTCACACATAATTGGATATTTTTAACATCAACTAACTTAACATAGTAATATCCACTAGAAAATTTAGTGTTTGTATCATCTACAACTCCTTCTGTACCAATACCAACATAAATTTTTTCACCATTATAGAAATTATGATCATCTACAAAACTTATAGTAGAGGTATTAGTTGATACTCCACTAGAAGTGAAAGTTTGCGATCCATTTGTTGTTTCAACATCAAATGAAGGGTAACCAGAAAATGCAACATACGTATTCTTATCATCATCTACAAATGTATTCTGAATATTAGAAAGTAAAGAAGGTATTCCATATTTGGAACTAGCATAATTTAATTTTTTCCTAATAATATATTTTCCATTAACATCAACAGTATTGTTACTAATTTTAAATTGATAATCACCTACAACATCACTAACAATGTCTTCTGATACTACAGTTCCGAATGTATCCTGATACAAAACATCAATTATATCTCCATTTTTAAGAAAATGTTTTTCATTTGTTTTGAAGGTGTTATTTGATATATTTTCTTCTACATCAATATATGAAATGTTATTATAGAACCAACTTTCAAATTTAGGATCATTTGGATCAACTTTTTCTCCCAAATACTTTACTGTAATTGCATCATCATTAGCAAAAAACTTAGTATCTGCATCAGATGCACCAGAAATTGATCCAGTGACTCTCATTTGACATAATTTAGTCAAATCATTATCTTCATAACCAAAAATAAAAGTTTCATCAATAATTGGATCATTTTCCTTCAATACAGTACTAATTCCAACACATCCAAAGAATTGATTACTCGATTTTGACTCATATGATGCAGAAGTATAAACATTATCAGCATTCAAATAGTAAAATGTTCCTACGGTAGAGAATCCAACTGTAGAATCAACAGTTGTTACTGATGTAGTAGATGCGGTTCCAATAACTTTTGTCTTTCCACCTACTTTAAATGTACTATTAAGAGATCCTCTAGAAAATTTAATTTGATAATATCTCTTATTATTCAGAAATACCTGCTGAACATTAGCAACTGCACCTGATGCAGTAGGATTAGCAGTTGAATCTTGAAATATCTTTGATCCGACCAATTTTAATGGATTACCTGATATGGCCTCAACCACCATATCCTCTGTAACGTTCCATTCTGCTTCAGATGGTATAAGAGTCTCATTAAAAGGTTTGACGATCTCTACTTGCTCTCCGTACAGGGCCTGGAAGAGAATTTCCAATGCAGTGTCAGTTCCTTTTGAACTATAGAAATCTTTTGCTCTAGAAAGTATATTTTCTAAGGCAAGACCTTGTTTGAAGTTTCTTCCTTCCAAACCTGGTAGGAATTGATACTTATGTTTCTTATAAAATTCAATTAAAAATAAGAAACTTAAATTAACTACAAGAGTTCCTGTTTCATGAAGAGAAGAATTAGTTTCACTAAACGTTAAAAATTCTGGATTACCTGCGGTTTCTATTGCATCTATACCACTAAAACCACGTTTACATCCAGTAAAAGAAGTAGCAGTTTTTCCAGTATATGTAATAATTTCATCATCAATTTTCAATAAACCCCATTTATCTGGAAATCCAGTGGTTTGATTAACGTAAATTACGTCATCATATGCGTATGCTTCAGCAGCAACAACGACTGGAGAAGAAGGAACAGTACTTCCTGGAGCAGGGATAGTTTGTGCTTCAACAGTAGTGATATCAGATAAAGTCGATATCTTTTTAATTGATTCTAAATTATCGGCAAGATAAGTCGTACCATATTCATGTTCTTCAGATGCATAGTATTGTTCTAAGAATTCTTTAAATAATGAACCATCATCCAGAATAAAATCTGGAATCTGACTATTAAGGATATTCGAGATTTTTACTTTTTTATCAGGCATTTCTTATCTTGTATATTTTTTACTGCTAATGAAACTTGATGGTGGAGTATAATTGGTTCCAGATTTATTAGAACCAGAAACGATAACATCTTCCAATAAGGTTAATTTACTGTTTCCTGTAGTATCTAGCACAATATAAAGACTCTCTTTTGCGACAATATCATTTGACTCAGGAGTCACTTCTACTTCAATCCTTTCAGTTAAGGTTGTAGATGTAATTGTAAGTGGGAAAAGTATAATTTCACCCTTGGTATAGTTAACTGTACCAGCATTATTATTAATATAATTTATTGTAGAATTATCATAAGTAAAGAATTTGATAACTCCTGTTTTCATATCTGAATTTGGTAAATCAGTCATAAAAACATCACCATCAACACCATCAATCTTAAATGCAGAGGATCTAATGTTAAATCCTTCTAAATCAGCATGGAATTGATTAGCATAACACAACTCATAAGTAGCAAGTTGATTATATGCAGGAACCATATTCCTCCTCATTATAAGTTTTGTAATGTTAGAGGTGATTCCAGTATCAACATTATCAATCTGAGAAAGTAATTTACTATACTTTAAACGTCCACCGAATGAATTAATATCAGCAGATTTGGCATATTTTTGAATTGAAGCTATAATTCTTGAGTTTAAATCAAGACTATTAGAGATAAATCCCGAATCATATGATACAGTAGAGTCATATTCAACGTAAAGATACTTAAGATCAATAAATTCTTGCTTAATTCCTGCAACTGTATACTTTTTCAAGTCATTTTTAATGGAATCTTTAGCAACATCCGATAAAACCTCACCATTTTTAGGTTTTACAGTCACATAAACCTTTCCAAATTGTGGTGGATCTAACTCTTCACCACCATATGCACTCACAGAGTCAATATTTGGATATAAAAATGGTATTAATCCAATGTAATCATGTGATGTAACTGCTCTATATTGGGATGCATAGACCCTTGGAGCAAGATATTTGATACTGTCTATAGATTCTATCTCATCACCGTTTTCAGACGCTTGTGTAGTGGTTATAAGAGAGATTCCTTGAGTAATATCTGTCTCTACACCACCAAAAAGATAGGTTAAACGACCAGCAAAGGTGAAATTTGCTGCTCCATTACCAGCAGATCCATTATTAACGATATAAGTTGCTGTAATTTCTTCTCCAGCTGGTGGTTTTTTACCTAAAATATTGTCTCCAAACAGAATTTGGTACTTTTCGTCCTCAATTTCTTGTGTAAGGAACAATCTTGATGATGCATTTACATCAAAAATGTTTGAATAAGACTCAAAATTCTCATTTCCAACGGTAACACGTATTGTAGATGAATCTACGTTGGCATTTGGGATAATATACTTCTGATTTGGTAAAGAATCGTTAACTGTCCACTTCTTTTCTAAGAAATTACCTTCATAAATTGAAATATTTGAGAAAGTTGCAATTCCATTACTGTTTGGAGTGACTGTTATGTCCTCTGGAACCGAAAATATGTAATTTCCATTCTCAACTGAACCCAATGCTACTAGTCCAGCATTCAATTTAACACTTCTTGCCGATATTCCACTTACATTTACTGTAAAACTAACTGTTGCAACCGCAGATTTCTTAGAACGAGGTACAAAACCTATGTTTCTTGCTAAAGAAACGACATTTTCCCTTAATGTAGCACTATCAATGAACGATTCATTGACTGCCATGTTAGTATTATAGGCAGTAATGTAGGAATTATACGCTAACGTGTCTATTAATATAGAAAAGTTTGATCCCTCGAAGTCAAAATCCGTAAAATTGGAGTTTGATCTCAGATAATCCTTAATCTGAGCACGTAAATCGTTAAAATCTAGGTTTGTAAACTGCTTAAATGCCATTATACCCTTGTCGGTTGTAGTAAGAACTCTATATTTTGTGGAGGAAATGGTAATCCTGTGATTTCATACTCAATACGAATCGATAATTCGTTAGAATCAGGTACAGCTCTCGCAATTACATTCTTTAGTGTGACCCTTTTTTCATAGTTTTTAATTAAAGTAGTAACTTCTCTCTCTAAAAAGTCTGAAATATCACTTAAATTGTTCTCGAATAACGAATCTTCAATGGATGTACCTAACAATTCATTAAAAAACCGTTCATTTATGCGAGTTCGGCATAAATTGATAACGGATTTCTTAATTGCGTCCTCATTTTTGAGAACAGTCACGTCATTAGTCACAGGATGTCTCTTAAAAGACAAACTGATATCTTTAAATGCACGAGATACTTTAACGGCCATCCAAATTTATATACTGTGTTAGTATATCTATAATGGTTACTGCTATATTTAGTGGTTAATACCGACTTGGAATTTTAGAGTAATCATCATCTGCCCATTCGATGACTATTTTCTTACCATAATTACGTGCTTGATCACCTGTATGGAGGTAAGAAAAAGTGCCTCCGACTAATTCGGAAGCACGTTTAGCATGTTCTAATGCTTTTTCAATATTATTCATTTAGTAATACTCTCACTCGTAGATCATTGGGGTTGTATCCTTCTTGGATTAAAGCATTCAATTTGGTGTTTGCTTCGTCTTTAGTAAGACCAGTGTGAACTTCTGTCCATCCAGAAGTACATAATTCTTCGATACGGTAGAGTCTCATCTTCCTTGACCTCTTGTTCTTTTCTTTGCCTTGTTTCGGGCGGTTGCAGCATATTTAGTATGCTTTCCTCTTCCTTGTCTCGTCTTTTTCGGTGTGGATTCAACTTGTGTTTCACCACTTAGACTTCTCATTCCCATTGTTTAATACCTCATAATGAACTTTTACGACGATTTTTTTTCGCCTTTTAAAACGGCCGCGGCCTGAAGAGAGAGTTAAATGACTCTCATCTTCTCATGACCCACTCTGATAGTAGGATCACACCAGATCTCAAAACCTGCATCCATTGCGTCTAGGCAGAATGAGACATCCTCCCCACACATGTCTTGTACTTCCCCTGACTCAAATACTTGCATCTTGGGAGCAAACCAAGGATAGGGGAGTTTCTCGAACACACCATTCTTAATCAGAACCCATCCGAAACCTGTATAGTCTACTGTAAATGGTTTCTTTCTCTTACTTAGAGACTCTAAGGTCTCATGATTCATAACTCCACCATTCTTACGGAAGTCTCCTTCTTCTAACCAGTGAGCCACAGAACTCGTTCGTCCGTCCTCGGTACAGTACCAACCTGCTGCGATATCCTTATCCATCGCAACTAACTTATAAAACTTCTCTGTATCGAATACTATATCTGAGTCGATCCATAGTTGGTAGTCGTACTTCAAGTTGCCGTCCCAAGGTTTTTGGTCAGGTCCCCTGAGTACATTCGCACCTAGACACTTACACCGTGCGAAGTTAACCATCGACGAATAATCCTGAGATATCTGAATTGCTGCACCGTTCTGTACAAGATCAAAACAGAGTTGTACAAAGTTCTTCAGAAAGATATATGAAACTCCTCTTCCAGGTAAACAGAATACTACTGTTTTTCCTCTAATTGCTTCTCGTGCAGCAGCAATGTCAAATTCTTGTTTCTTTGCCTTTGGTGCTTCTGCTTTTACTGTAAATCCTTTTGCCATAACCTCAGAATCATTATGTGTATATTATACCACTTCAATTCAATAATTGCAATGGTGTAGTTATATATACTCCTCTTCTAACTTAAATATAAGTTCTTCCATGTTATCTTTGAGGGTCGGTTCTTCTGTTAGATGTGTGTCGTTCTCTAATCGATAGTGAAGGGTTTCGATAATTAAATCTTTTTCATATTGATCTATCATTGGTTTTACTCCAACTCATTAAAAATTATATATGAAAAATAAAACCCCTGTGCTACATTATAGCCAGGGGAATTTTTTTATGCTGTGGGTATTTGAAGGGCGTTTTATATCTCAGAATTTTTTTTATATCCTTATATCACTCTCTCGAATTGTCACCTCTGTAGGTTAGGGTTGTTTACGTTTTTATATAAGGGCGCAAATACGTGTCCCTAAGTGTTAATAACTCATAAGTACACGAACTAACACGAATACTCTCTAATTATATCATAGTTTGTGTTACTTTGCAACCCACACATAAGGTCTCAGACTATCACAAACTGTTCTGTGAGTTGTTGTTAACGAAGGCTTGCAATCCTTATGCATTTGTGTTACAATGAGCCACTAAGTGTGTCCTCATAAGGTAACAACAACTCCTCAGAGATTAACAACCGATTGTTGATAACTTCTCTGCGTACTTATGCACGAATTGTTTATACTTTTCCACAGGTAATTGTGGAAAACTGTTGTTACTAACTGTTCATAAGGTCGTTGATACTTTCATAGTACTATTATACACGAAAAGTGTTATTCTGTCAAAAATATTGCGGTATGCTGATTATTACTGAAGGGGGTTGACTTTTCTGCCGATTTATGATAGAATGCGACCCAAGATCACTAAAGAAAGTAACATTTAACTCATAAGGATTAGGAGGGGGTTCTATACACTTTTCCACAGGAATCTATACACAGTTCATATACATTTAATAATACCTTTTTAATCATCAGTAATTAACACTTATTCCACGCAAATATAAGGCAGCCCAGTATCAACTCCATAACGCAATTCTTCCTCCATTGTTGTATATTTAACCGATGCAATTAACTGACGAAAAGTATTCACTTCCTTTGAAAATACTAGGATTTGTGTATCTAACTGTTCTTCACTAAGTAACAGTAACTCATCCCTTAATTGTCTATATTTCATTGTTAGTTTAATTGTGGAAATTGTGTGGAAAAACTATTACTTTTTGTGGAAAACTTACTACACTAAAATAACACTTTTTTGGGTGTTTTTGTGCATGTTTTGTTATCATTTTATCCTCCTTTCTTCATGTTTTCGATTATACTCTAATTTCTCTAATCTCTCATAGTAAGCATCAGTAACTCCTTCTAATTTACTGAAGATTGTTTGTACTTCTTCGGGTATTTCTCCATCTAATAGATGACCATATGTTTTCTCTAAGTTATAAAGAATAGTAGAGATTTCATTGCCAGTAAGTAATACTTGATGGGCTTCAATCTCATAACGATTGTTGTTAGTTTGTGGAAAGAATTGGTGTTTCATTGTTTTTAATTAGGAGAGTGAAGTTTTCTTCGATATGTGAAAAGAATATGTGTATATTATCCTTATACGATGTACTCTTCTTTAGGTAATTACGATCCTTTGATGATAACGTAATAGGATTATATTCATAACTTTGTATAAACACATCCTGATTATCTCGATAACGTTTATATACATATCCATCTTGAATATGATAGTTAAATAACTTTCTTCTCATTAC
>CEPK01009387.1_pt1 | contig 12850 bp, 11 predicted proteins | sample 356231 | NCBI WGS metagenome assembly CEPK01 (sample SAMEA2620259, study PRJEB7988) | marine metagenome | biome: marine biome (ENVO:00000447); feature: deep chlorophyll maximum layer (ENVO:xxxxxxxx); material: "saline water (ENVO:00002010), including plankton (ENVO:xxxxxxxx)" | depth 80 m
GAGCTAAGTATCTTATCTAGATTCTGAATTGAACTTTTACTTTCTATATTGATAAAAAAGTCAATTGAAGAGCGATCTTGATCATTAGTATTTGAAATAATTGATTCTACGAACTTTTCTAGAGCAAACTCAGACTCAATCATTGGAGCTACAATCCCAGAGGCTTCCAAAGAAAGACAATTGTTTATATCAGAGATAGCTTCACAACCACCGATTTTTACATTCAGTTTCAAATCTAATTTGTCACAAAGTCTCTTGATCTTTAAAACATCTTCAAGAATTACACCTTCGTCTTCAAAGGATTGTTTTATGCCAACAACACCACTCTCTTTGAGAGACATCAGCTGTTCTGTTATTTCTGTAATTGAGATTTTATTTTTATCCATATTTTTTTATTTTTTAAGTATTTTAAATTTTACGATAGCAAGTAGATTAATTACGAATTTACTAACCAAACCTCTCCTTTTAATCTCAAAATTTAAGGTAATTCTTGGTTTAGAGGAGTTATGAGAACCCTTTCTATGGTAAGCAGCAGTATTAGCCAATATAAGAAGGCCTTTTGGTCCAGTAAATGTTTTAAGTTTATGTCTATTAATTGCATCATCAAGCTCCTTTCCTCTTAATCTTGTTGCACCAGAATTCTGCGTGTCATTTGAAATAACGGCTTTATTTGTTTGTGATGACCTGAAAGAAGCGTCCTTATATGACCCTTCTATATATTCAAAAGGAGAATTGTCGATGCTGACATCTTGGAGATAGATAAAACCTTTTGCAATGCTTGCAAATGTATCTTGATGCATTTCAGAGTTTGAATTTTCTCCATAAACTATTCCAAGTGAATACGAGATATTCTTTAATTTACATTTATAACCAGCCAAAGCTGAAAGGTGAAAATTGTAGTCTTTATCTAATCTCTCAAGAATAAAAGAACTTATCTTTTTGTTATCTTCTTTTGAGAAATCGTAATATGCAGACATAGAGCCTTCTATCTTCTGATTTTTTCCATCTTTAAAGTATGGTCTCGCACCCGCATGGTTTGGATTAGCATAATGAATAACATCTGATACAAATACATCTAGCTCAGATATATCAGAAATATTAGAAGAATAAAAACCCGCATCAAAAGTAGTTTTGACAGAATCTAATAACTTAGAAGGCACTGATTTCAAGGTCAGAGAGGATAACTTGATATCAAATAATGTTCTTAACTCAGCATATCTTGTTCTTGCAAAAAACTTTGATGCTGGAGCTCTGTGTGGGACCCATGCCCAAAAAAATAAATCTTTGAATATAGGTGGAAGAATTCTATATATTCTTTTCATAAACAATGAGGGTATAGCGAAGAAATGCTTCATTTTAAGTTTCTGCAGAAAACTCCTTTCATCTACTTCCTTTTGCACAAAGAAATTAATATCTTCAGAAAACATTAATTCAATTTGTTCAATCCCAATTGGATCTTTTAAACCGTTCATTACTAATTTTTATTATGTATAAGGTTATTAGATAAAAGTATCTCTTCTATTTTTACATACCATTGATTTGAGCTAGCTATCAATTCAGTGTAGAAAGGGTGAGGTGTATCAGATGGAATTTTATAATTCTCATTTACTACTCTTAACACTGCTTCATCTAACTCTATTTCATTATTTGCAGACAATACAACTCCAAGCTTTCGATATATTGTTGTAAACATGTTCCCATCAGGAACTTGCTGTTTAGGGTGTTTATTAGGATCGAAATACTCTATTACTGGAACCCCAAGGGTACGACAATCCATAGCACCCGAAGTCCAATAAGATATGGCAAGATCGGCCTTAGTTGCTATATTCAAAATATGATCATTTACGATTTTTATAGAAGGATCATCTGCAAAATTATCCCAATGCGAATTTAATTCTCTAGGATGCTTTTTCACTAACAGGTTGTAGTTAGGTATTTTGTTACGAATAACATCAATTGTATTTTCTACTAAATAATTGTGAGACTCGTCATCTAAATAACTGCCTGCACCCCTGCTAAGAATTAGAATATTGATTTTTTCTCTAGTTGTAGCTGTTTTTCTAAAATTCCTTGATGTCTCTTGTAAGTTTTGTAACCAATTATTTGAATATTTAGGATGACCTATAAATACCTTTTCTAAGTCAGGTGAGGCTAACTCTCTTTCATCGTTTACCATGACATAATCTGCAGGATGACCTAATAAAAGAAAGTTATTTTTATTTAAATCTAAAAAATCTGGTTCTGAGTATTCTCGATCCAGGTCTTCTGCGTAAATGTGAGGAGAGTGAGGACAATAGAAGAAAATAGATTTATTAAACTTTTGCTTAACCCAAAGGTCTCTTGGTCTTCTTAAACTCGGATATTCAGCAAAAAATATATTTTTTTCATTTTTTAAATTTAAAATATTTGATGGCAGACGTAATATAAAGATACTCTCAAAAACCTTGTCATATAATTTATAAATCTTACTAAAAAAAGCATTTTCATTAAGTTTTAGTTTAAGAAAAAGCCTATATGAAAGGTAACTAATACGTTCAAACTTCTCCCAGAAGTAACCACCGCATAAAATTACTTCAATTTTATGATTTTCCTGAAATATATAATCGTTAAGCATACTATTTGTTTGTACACTTTTCAGAGCATGCTTCGTCAAAAAAATAATCTTTAAATTAAAATCTTTTTTTAATAGATAATCTAGAATAGGTAAAACCCAATCTAGCTCTCCAGCAGATCCAGATAAAAAAGCAATTGCAGTTTGGCTTTTATTCGATTTTTCTAATTTTTCTTTCATTTACTTTTAATAAAGAGTATAAGTTTCAAATCTTTCCTATATTCTTACGATTTTTCTCAATCCAATCTTGAAGAGTTTTGATATCCATCCATTCAGTGTTGCTGTCCGAACAATAAGTAAAGTCAGGGTCAACTTTTACACCTTCACCAATCCTTTCTGGGTCCTTATTCCACTGGTGAATGGAAGGCAAAATTTTATAATGATCGGTATATTCGTAAGTGTAAGCTGCATCCTCAAAACCTATCATTTGCTCATGTAATTTTTCACCTGGACGTATGCCTACAATTTCTTGTGTTGTATCTGCAGAAATAGCTTTTGCGATGTCGGTTACTTTCATTGAAGGAATTTTTTTAATGTAGATTTCACCACCTTTCATGTCATTCAGAGCATGCCAAACTAATTCCACTCCTTCTTCTAAAGAAATCATAAAACGTGTCATTCGATCATCAGTAATAGGAAATACGCCATCTTTCGCAATAGACAAGAAAAAGGGAATAACTGAACCACGTGAACCCATTACATTTCCATAACGTACAACTGAGAAGCTAGTATCATGGCTACCAGAATAAGAATTTCCTGAAACAAATAACCTATCTGAAGTTAATTTTGTTGCACCATATAAATTTGCTGGACTACTGGCCTTATCTGTTGAAAGACTTACTATTCTTTTAACCTTCTTATCAATACAGGCATCTATTAAATTCATGGCTCCAATTACATTAGTTTTTACACATTCAAACGGATCATATTCAGCAGTCGGAACAATTTTAGTTGCAGCAGCATGCACCACATAATCAATGCCATCCAATGCACGGCGCAATCTATCCTTGTCACGGACGTCACCAATAAAGAAACGTATTCGTGGATCGTCTTTAAATAATTTGGCCATATCCCACTGTTTCATTTCGTCTCGAGAAAAAACCACAATTCTTCTAGGGTTAAATTTTTCTAAAGTCATTGGTATAAATGCATTACCAAATGAACCTGTTCCGCCTGTAATTAAAATTGAAGAATTATTTAACATCGATATCTCCTTTATTTTTACTCAAACTCATAACTTCTTCATAAGTCAATATCTGAGTTGAATGATTTTTTTCGAATTTGACTATCTTGTCACAACTTTTTAATGTCGTTAATCTATGGGCGATAATGATAACAGTGACATTTTCATCAATATTTTCTATTGCTTCCATAACTGCTGACTCAGTTTCATCATCAAGTGCACTAGTTGCTTCATCAAGAATTAATACGTCTGACTTTTTATAGAAAGCTCTGGCAACACCTACTCTCTGACGTTGACCTCCAGACAATCTCATTCCTCGTTCACCTACCAAAGTTTGATAACCGTTTTCCCATCCCTCTACTAGTTCAGCTATTTGAGCTTGTTTAGCTGCTTTTTCAACTCTTTCCTGGTCAATTTTCTCTCTAGGAATGCCAAAGGCTATATTTTCTTCGATTGTTCCATCTGTTAAATAAATTTGTTGAGGAACGTTAGAAATATGTGTTTGCCATGCCCTTTTGTTTTCACTATTAATAAGCAGATTGTCGACTTTTAATTCACCACTGGTAGGTGAAAGTAACCCCATGACAACATCAAGGAGAGTGCTTTTGCCGCAACCTGTAGTTCCTACGACTCCAATAACTGAACCTTTGGGTATTTTAAGATTAATATTCTTTAATACCCAAGGCGTCTCTTCTGAATATCGAAAAGATAAATCTTTTAATTCTATTGAGTCGCAAAAAGAATTAGGAATTGGTGGGGGAAGGTTAGCATGATCTGGTATTGGTTGGTCTAACAGATTTATCACATCTATTAAAGAATACCTTCCTCCCTTAATTCTACTGTAAGAAGCATAACCTTTTTGAATTGCAGGCAACAACTTTTGGGCGCCAAGCACAAAAGCGCCAAGTACTGGTAAGAACTGATCAATTCCACCTAAGTTAAGAGTTGCAGAATATGCAAATAGGGCAACTATTCCTATTCCAACAGCCTCCATTCCGAACCTAGGACTAGAATAAATAACTTCATTTCTCCAAGTTGCCCTCCTCATTTGTAGATCTGAGTTGCGATATAGTTCAGTATAAAATTGTTGATTATTATTAATAAGAACTTCTCTTATTCCCTCCAAACCTTCTTGCAAAGATTTAACCATTAAGTCGGATTTTTCAGCTATGTTCTGACTATTCTGTTTGAGGTCTCTACGTGTTAGGTAAATTACTATCAAATAAGCTCCTCCAAACCCTATAAATCCTATCAAAGTAACTGAAACATTGATCAAAAGAAGAACAGCAATTATTCCAACAATTGTCACACATGTACTAATTAGATTTAGCACAGGAGCTATTACACCTTTCGTCACGGTCGTTGTCTTAGTAATTATTCCATTTATAACTTCACTGCTATTGCGTGCAACATGGATTGAATAATCCTGAAAAAGAGTATGACGATAGATATCTATACTAAGATCTGCCCCAGCCATTTGAGATAATCTGACCAATGTCCAAAGTAAAACTAAACGGACTATCGCAGATAAAAGAATAAGGGCAATAAATGCAAGGGTTATAGGTAATGCAAGCTGACTAGCTTCATTTATACCAAAAAATTGAATAAAAGGTCTCAGATACTCATATTCATAAACAAGTTCTGGTTCAGATAAAACAGTCAAAAATGGAATTACAGCTCCTAAACTAGCCATCTCAAAGAAAGATGCTACAACTATTAAAATTTGCATAAAAACAAATTGCCTTTGCCGGCGCCTAGATAAGTGATGCCAAAGCCTTTTTAACATTTTTTACTAGAGTCTTATAAAGAAATTAAAGTTATTAGCAGTATTGCAAGGGGTTACTTAATAAGATAATCAATATTCTATTGTTGATTCTGCAATTAAATCTCAGACTGCAAATCAAATATAGTTTATAAAACGGTGCTCTTGATGAATATTATTTTTTACAACCTACCATCTACGTCGGATTGACTGAATATGCACTTAACATCATAAAGCACATGATTGCTGGCACCGTAAGCTTTTATTTCATTTAATGACAGTTCTTTAAAATGATCATGAGCAACAGAAATAACAATTGCATCATATTTCCCACTCTCAGGTTGTTTTAACATCTTAATACTAAATTCTTTTTGCGCATCAAAATCATTAACCCACGGATCATACACGTCTACATTGCAGTTAAAACTCTCTAAGGTTGTTACTAATCTTGCTACACCAGAATTTCTAATATCAGGGCTATTCTCTTTAAAAGCTAAGCCCATGACTAATATATTTGCATCAACTAAATTAATACCTTTTTTCGTCATCAACCTAGTTACCTCGTTAGCAATATAATTTCCCATGCCGTCATTTATACTACGACCAGAAAGTATCATTTCTGGGTCGAATCCTACCTCACTAGCCTTGTGGGTAAGATAATATGGATCAACTCCTATGCAATGGCCCCCAACTAAACCTGGCACAAACGGTAGGAAATTCCATTTTGTTCCTGCTGCTTCAAGTACCGATTCAGTATCAATTTCTAACTTATTAAAGAATTTAGCTAACTCATTTATTAGAGCTATATTTACATCCCTCTGTGTATTTTCAATTACTTTTGCAGCTTCAGCTATTTTCATACTTTCTGCTTTGTGTGTACCTGCAGTTATTATGCTTTGATATAGTAAGTCCACTGTATCTGCTGTTTCTTGTGTTGAGCCAGAAGTCACCTTTTTTATCATTGTGAGTCGGTGTGTTTTATCACCTGGATTGATTCTTTCAGGGGAGTAACCACAGTAAAAATCTTGGTTATATTTTAAGCCCGAATGTTCACTAAGTATTGGAACACAGACCTCTTCCGTTGCTCCTGGATAAACAGTAGATTCATAGATGACAATATCATCTTTTTTTAAATGCTTACCAACAGTTTCACTAGCACTTTTAAGTGGACCTAAATCAGGATGATTATATTTATCTATCGGGGTGGGTACTGTGATAATAAAAATATTACAACTCTTAAGGTCTTCTGAATTAGTCGTGTAACTTAACATTGGCGATTCTTGCAATTCTTTAGAAGACACTTCTAGAGTTGAATCTTTACCTGAAAGTAATTCCTTAATTCTAGATGTATTAGTATCAAAACCTACTGTCTTAAATACTTTTCCAAATTCAATTGCTAAAGGCAAGCCTACATAGCCAAGACCTATAATAGCTATTTTTTTATCTGTCATAGATTGTTGTATTCTTTATACCAGTCAACGAAATTCTTAACACCTAGCTTAACACTCATTGAAGGTTTGTAGTCAAATTCTCTAACTAAGTCTTGTACGTCAGCGAAAGTATCTGGAACATCTCCAGGCTGTAATGGTAAGAGTTCTTTTTCAGATTTAATCTCTAGAGCACTCTCTATAGCTTCAATGTAGTCCAATAAGTCAACTGGTGAATTATTTCCAATATTATAAAGCCTCCACGGAGCTTGTGAGGTCCCTGCATCTGGTTTATCTCCAGCCCAATTAGTATTTGACTTGGCGGGCTTATCAAGAACTCGAATAACACCTTCAACAATATCATCAATATAAGTAAAGTCTCTGCGATGCTTTCCAAAATTAAAAACTTGTATTTTTTCACCTGCTAAAATTGCTTTTGTAAATTTAAAAAGTGCCATATCAGGTCTACCCCAAGGACCATAGACGGTAAAAAAACGCAACCCAGTAGTTGGTAAGTTGTATAAATGACTATAAGTATGAGCCATAAGCTCATTTGCCTTTTTACTTGCAGCGTAAAGACTTAATGGATGATCAACGTTGTCATGAATTGAAAAAGGCATTTTTGTATTAGAGCCATATACTGAGCTGCTGGAGGCATAAACTAAGTGTTGAACGTTGTTATGTCTGCAACCTTCTAATACATGCCCGAAGCCAACCAAATTGGTATTAATATAAGCGAGAGGGTTTTCGATAGAATAACGAACACCAGCCTGTGCGGCTAAATTGACCACACCTTCAAATTGATGCTCTTCGAAGACTTTTTCCATAGCCTCTCGATCTTCAATATCCATTCTAATATGAATATAGTTTGGATGTTGGGAATGACGTAATAGTCGCGCTTCTTTAAGTGTTGGATCGTAATAGGCGTTGTGGTTGTCAATGCCTACAACTTTATCTCCCCTATCTAATAGCCTTATTGTTAGGGCTGAACCGATAAATCCTGCCGAACCTGTTACCAATACCTTCATAAAATATTTCTTGTCTTCTTAATTTATCAACACAACATTAGTTGGATAGGCACTTAATTGTCACCGAATAGATCCCTTGAAAAACATTTCTCTTCAACATCTTTTAAACAATCTGATTTTCTATTAGCAACAATCACATCACTCATCTCTTTAAATTTATTAAGGTCAGTTATTACCTTGGATCCAAAAAACTCTTCTTCTTCAAGTTCCGGCTCGTAAACTATTACTTCTACACCTTTCGCTTTAATTCGTTTCATAATTCCCTGAACGGCGGAAGACCTGAAATTATCGCTGTCTGCCTTCATTACTAAACGATAGAACCCTACGATATTTGGATTGAGCTTCCTAATTTCATCAGCAATAAAATCCTTTCGCGTTGTATTAGAAGAAACAATCGCATTAATTAACGTCTGAGGTACATGTTCATAATTAGCTAATAATTGCTTGGTGTCTTTTGGTAAGCAATAACCTCCATAACCAAAAGAGGGGTTATTGTAGTTCTCCCCTATCCTTTCATCGAGACAAACACCTTCAATAATACTTCTAGTATCTAAATCATTTGCAAGAGCATAAGAATCAAGTTCATTAAAAAAAGAAACTCTCATGGCAAGATAAGTATTTGCAAAAAGCTTTACTGCCTCAGCTTCAGTAGATCTTATAAAAAGAGTCTCAACATCTTGTTTTTTAGCACCTTGCCTGAGTAGGTCTGAAAACTCTTCACCAGACTTGCAATGACTTCCTACAATAATTCTTGAAGGATAAAGATTATCTTGAAGCGCCTGACCCTCTCTCAGGAACTCAGGTGAAAAGATAACTCGATTAGTCTTAAATTTTTCTTGGAGCATTCTTGTGTGACCTACAGGAATTGTGGACTTAATTACAACTAGTGCTTGGGGAGATAAATTGAGAGCATCTTCAACAACAGAGTCGACCGTATTAGTGTCAAACTGATTTGTATCTAAATCATAATTGGTGGGTGTTGCGACTACAATGAAGTTAGCACCCTCATAAGCTATTTTCTTGTCCAGAGTAGCGGTTAAGGATAAAGAGTTCTGCTTTAAGAATTGTTCAATTTCTGAGTCAGAAATAGTAGGTTCCTTATTATTTATTTTATCCACTCTTTCGGAATCAATATCAAGGACGGTAACGTCGTTATGCTGTGCCAAAAGAACGGAAAGAGACATTCCTACATACCCAGACCCAACCACTGTTATTTTTATATCTTTAGCCATGGCAAATAAATTCAAGTAGTTCTAACATTAATGTTAATTATTTTTATCGGTATCTAGCAGAAACTTAGGAAGCTATAATTTTTATTCTAACAGTCAATAGAATCAATATCTCAGCTTAAGCTTGCCATAAATATCATATAAATTAACCTGAAAAGGAATATAAACTAAAGGTAAATCCTTGCTTAAAAGTAGTGCCTTATAAGAACTGTCATAACGCTTAGCATGCCGGCAACTAGAGTAGATAAAATAACGATAAGTGATCTAATTGGTCCTGATTTCTTTTCTGGAATAAAAGGAGGCTCTAAAGGAATTAGTACATAATCTTCATGAATACTGGCCATCATTCGTGTCTCAAATTGATGTTCTATTAATTTACTGATAGATTTTTTAACTTCAAGCTGAGGAGTAGCTGACAATTCTTCGGTTAAATAACTTACAGCTTTACTAGAACTCTCAATATCTATATTTCGATTTAAGTTATTGGCTTCTTGGATGATAAGCGTTAAAAATTCTTTAGCGAAAACAGGTGAGACGTGCTCTACCCCTATTGTAATATGCCCTGTCATTTTATCCTTTACCATATATATCATCTCAAGATATTCTTTATGGGCCTCTAAATAAGACGGTTCAATTCCTCTATTTGCAGGTGCTTCCCTGGTCCATGTATTAGTCTCTGAATCGTAAACCTCGGGATCAAAATATAATTGATTAGAAGAAGGGTCGTAGCTTTTTGCAGCCATTATTGAAGGCAGGACATCTTCAAATGTTATAAGGTGCTTAACAAATTCTCTAGATTCAATAATTCCCATCATCTTGAATATTGAACTCCCTGTATTGTCAAGATTAACTCCGGCTAAAGATGCTAATCCAGAAAATTCACTTAAAGGAGTATCTTGCTGATCTCTAGCGATTAAAACTGCTTCTGAGGTGTAGTAATTAGTAAGCGATAAAGAGATAAAAATTGAACTTATTGCAACAACTCCGGTTGCAACAAGAATAAGCATTTTTCCTTTCCAGACTACGCTTATTAATTCTCTTAAATCTACTTCATCTTCAAAGACTGGATCATTTGTATTATTTTCTTCAGGTTTTGTCATATTTTATTTATGCGTTCCATTTCTTCTTTAAGTTTATCAAATTCTTCAGATTTTCGTTGAAGAAATATCATCGTTAACTTTCTTTTTGCTTCTATTCCTTCTGGAGTAAGTAGATATAGATATCCAAGTTTGTTATCTGATGTTCTAAAGTTATTAACTTTAACAAGGCCTCTTTTTAGAAGAGCCTGAATTAGGTAGTTGGTCTTTCCTAGGCTCATACCTAATTCTTTGGCTATTTGTCTTTGTGTAAGTTTAGGGTTGGCTTCTATATTCCTTAGAATTTCTAAATCAGTTTCAGAATCTTTTTTATCTTTTACCATAGCTACCGCAATGAATTATGTTAATAATCCGATTTAAGGTTAATATTGATCGTTCATTAAATGAACAAACTAATAATACTATAAGTTCATTTTTTGAACAAACAAAAATTTTTATCGGGATTCTAGAATTTAAAATTCTTTATAATTTCTTTTGAACCAATATCAGACAATGATATTTCTGAAACTATCTTGGTATTTAGTAAGTTTAATAAAAGTCTAACTCTATCTTTCGATTTCTTAGATAAGAATATTGCATCAATACCAGCAAACTTTCCTTCCTTTATGGTTAGTTTATCGCCCTTTTCATAATCTATATCTAAGACCTTTTCTTCATAAATGCCTTTAGCATCTAACTTACTCTTCAGTGATTTTATAATGTCATATGGTATAGGAGTAAATTCATCTCCAAACATGACTATACCGCTTACACCAAAGCTAGACTTGATTAAATTCCAATTCTCAGATCTTAAATCTAACTGAACAAAAATATATCTAGGAAATACAGGTTTAAGAGATTTTAGATTTCTATTTGAAGAGCTTATCAAAGGAAGGAAGGTCTTAAAACCTTGATTTTTAAGATTATCATTTGCTCTATCCTCTTGCTTTGGTTTGGTATAAACAAGAATCCAAATTTTATCTTTATTCATTTAGCCTTTTAGATTCTTTTAACAAAAGGAATTTACAAAGTGGTGCCCGGGGCCGGACTCGAACCGGCACGAAGTTTCCTTCGAGGGATTTTAAGTCCCTTGTGTCTACCAATTCCACCACCCGGGCATACATTGGGCATATTCTACTTTAGTTTAAAAAATTTAAGAGAAAAAAATGGAGGCTGAGGTCGGAATCGAACCGGCGTAGACGGATTTGCAATCCGCTGCATAACCACTTTGCTACTCAGCCCTACAGGATATTCTATTCATCTGATGAGAATTGACCACAAAAATAGAACCTGAATTAAAAATATTTCCTGTAACTATAAAAGTAGTTATACAAAGTATAAATTGAGATCAAGGCTGCAATCCATATTAGAAGAATAGTAATGTTATTAAACCATAAGCCCATTTCAGGACTTAGAATTAAGAAAGAAATAGCTATCATTTGAATTGTAGTCTTACTTTTTGCTACATAAGTAACCTTAATTGGATTTTCTCCTGTTTTTTCAACTAAGAATTGACGAATAGAAGAAATTATAAGTTCTCTCGAAATAATAATTATTGCAGGAATTATTAAAATAACTGAGTTAGATAAGAATACACACCAGATCAAAACCAAACAAACTAATAATTTATCAGCTAACAAATCAAGAAGGGCCCCTAGGGAAGTGGTAGTTTCAGTTTTTCTTGCAACATACCCATCAATATAATCGGTTAGACCTGCAATAATAAACAAAAAAAATGCAAGAAGTACTTCAGAAACATTAGCAAAATAAATTATAGGCACGATTAATAGCATCCTGACTAAAGTTATATAAGAGGCTATTGTCATAAAGCTATTTTAACTGTTGATAAATTGAAACTGCCATCTTTTTACCTAACCCTGGAACATTCATTATATCCTGAGAACTTGCTCTCCTAATTTGTTCTACACTTCCAAAATACCTGATTAATAATTTTTTTCTTTTAGGACCAACTCCTTTTAAGTTATCTAACCTAGATTGAACAGAAACCTTTCTTTGCTTACTTTTTTGATTTTTAATTGAAAACCTGTGAGTTTCGTCCCTTATTTCTTGTATGAATTTATGAACTAAGCTTCCACTGCTAACAAGCGAAGAACCGTCTTTAGTGTGGATCAAATCAAAATTAGCTTTTCTTCTAGCTCCTTTAGATATTGCAATCACTGGAATTTCATCTAAAGCTAACTCTTCAAGCTTCCTAACAACATGCGATAAATGTACTTTTCCTCCATCAATCAGGAGAAGACTTGACTCTTCAAGATCTAAGTCTTTATCTTTAAATCTTCTTTCTATTACTTCAACCATAGAAGATATATCATCTCCAGAATTTTCTTTACTAATATTAAATAGCTTATATTTGTCCTTTAATTTGCCTTCTTCAGAAAATACCACGCAACCTCCGACGGCTGCAGACCCTGCATGATGACTAATATCATAAGATTCAACGAACCTGATATCTTTAGAAAGCGATAGCTCTTCTTTCAAAGAGTTAAAAGCAGATTGCCCTCTTCTTGAGTCTA
>CEPK01104639.1_pt1 | contig 12820 bp, 9 predicted proteins | sample 356231 | NCBI WGS metagenome assembly CEPK01 (sample SAMEA2620259, study PRJEB7988) | marine metagenome | biome: marine biome (ENVO:00000447); feature: deep chlorophyll maximum layer (ENVO:xxxxxxxx); material: "saline water (ENVO:00002010), including plankton (ENVO:xxxxxxxx)" | depth 80 m
CCATCTCTTGATATGGCAGCCAAAGCTCCATCCACCCCAACATCTACCACAAAATTTTCTTGTCCCAAAACTACCGCATTATCATGATTGGCATTTAAATACTGAGGATTATCTGAGCGAACTAAAAGAGATGGATCTCCAAATAAAGTCCAATGATTGGTCTCATTAATACCAGAGCTTCCTTGAGCATCATTCATATGCATACAGCCATTAACAGATATACCTCCAAAGCTTCTAGTATAATGATCATCATAAGATTCTGTTAAAATTGAATTAAATGCCATTTGCCCATGCATAGGAGGTTCCCAACTTTGTGATATAGTTGATCCTAGATGACCAACTGCACCAATAGGTCTACCTTCTCCATCTGTAGACCTCAACCAAGCTTCAGCAAAACATGTTCCATAATTATTAAATTCTCCAGGATTGCAACCAACAGTCCATATAAAAGGCAATCTATCATTATTATTTAATCCTTCAACATCTGACACTCCTAAAGCAGCCCCATTTCCCCAACCAGTAGGTCCAGCATGCCCCGTATAGTTAATAATCCCAACACCTGCATTAACCGCATTCACCCCTTGAGAAACACTGCCATTAGGATCATAGATACCTTCAAAGCTATTATATGTATAGTCTGATAAAAAACTATCCCACAGCCAATCATTAAAATCATCATCTGAATAACCTCCATATCCAGGCCCTTGATTTGAAGCGATCCCCAAAGCATTATTAAAATGATTTCCTTCACCTGGATTTTGCTCGTAATCCAATGAACGCTCAACCTGCGTTGATATCTCAGAAGGGTTATTGCCGCTAAAACGACCAACAATCACTTCTGCATAAGAATCATTCCCAGAAATAAACCCATAACTAGGATCTGAAGCGCTACCACTAACAGATGGAGAAGGTATCTGATTAATATCACCCACTAACAATAAAAATGTCAATCCATTTTCATAATAATAATTTGAAACATAGCTTTCAATCGAAGATGAGTTACTACCAATACTAGAAACACCTACCATTTCTGTAGGGATACCTTTTCGATTTTTCCATTCAACAAATGGAGTCATCTCATCCATAAAATCATCATAACAAATCACCAGCATATTCCCTTGGTCGACCAAGTAGTCAAAACGGGTATCCTCATTGTCAAAATTGATGAATTGATGTTCATAAATTGATTTAAACTCTGCATCAATCTTGTTTAATTCTGAAGAACGAGCTAAAACATTCTTTTGACTCTGACCTTGACTAGATACTCGAACAGTAATATCAGAATACACACGTAAAACTTTTGTTTCAGGATTATACTGAAACGGATAAACAACCACGGTCTGACCTCTAAAATCTCTTAGAATATAAGGATCTCTTAAATCAACCAATTTACCAGGAAAAAAATCATCTTGACTATATACGTCTCCTTGAATAAATGAAACGTCTGAAGGGTTAATCATTCGTGTAAAATTACCCTTTGAAGGAGCTACGTCAACATTTTCAATATCAACATAAGATGAAGATATCACCTCTGCATTCATCGATGCATTATCAGGAATAACAATTGAAGCAAAAACCTGATCTAAATCTGGAGACCCAGCCTCCATAATTGAGCTACCACCTTCTGTCTCAATCTTATATTGAACACCCCAAGGAGTCTCTACCTCAGTCATAGAATAGCCACTCAAACGAAATTGAATATCTGTGCTTTCTATATTTGAAGACAGCGCTTTGCTATCAAAGCGAGTTCGATCTGAAGCATCAAAGCCAATCCACTCAGATCCCATCATAAAAGTCCATAAAATAAATGTTATTAGTGTGTATTTAGTATTTGTCATACGATAATTTACTCCTTTATTACTATTCTGGTACGTGATATAGGTTAAAAAAGTATTCTTAATAAAGGTAGGGGTTTTACAACTAGTTACAAAGATTTTTCATTCAACAATCTGTCTTATTATATACAAAATATCAAATAAATCAATGTAACTATCATAATTAAGATCTGCTAAGCAATTATCTATTTCCAAAGAATCTGAAATAATATAATCTGCAATAATAATTATATCTTGAATATTTAGAGCGTTATCCTGATTAATATCTCCATCTAAAACGCTCTCATATCCAGAATACAGTAAACCTCCAGTAGATATACCTGTTAACATCATCAGATTATCATCAACATAGTATAAGTCTAGCTTAGCATTTAATCCAAAGTAAGGAAAACTAATACATTCATTTAATTTAAAAACATAATCAGACTGATATTGATTTTGAGCATACATTTGAACAGGCTGGTTATTAGATCCAATTATTAATTCACTATAACCATCAAAATTTAAATCTATAAAATCAGGGGCAGAGCGATATCCCACATCTATATTAGAAAAACTATCTGTAATCAAGGAATAATTATATTCAAATTGACTGCCTATGTTTTTATAAAAATAAATTTTACCGTTATTCTCTCCAATAAAAAGATCCAAATCTCCATCCGAATCGATATCATTAAAAGAAGGCTTAGAATAAGAACCCACATCTAATCCTGCTAATTCAGAATGATATGTAAAGTTGAAATCTAAAGAATCCCCTTCATTCTTATAAAAAATAATAGTACCATTGTAATTACCAATAAAAAGATCCAAATCTCCATCTGAATCAATGTCTGCAAATTGAGGAACTAAACTATTACCTATATTAGTACCTAAAAACTCATCATCTTCTAATTCATATATATTATTACCAATATTTCTAAAGAAGTAGATTCTTCCCCTTATAGGAAAAGTAGAAGTATTATAGTCTTGACCAATAAAAAGATCCAAATCTCCATCTGAATCGATATCTACAAGCTCAGGGGCAACATCTGAGTTGTAATCTATTGTATTCATAAAATTAGTAGATTGAAGATGAAATGAATTTTCTATATTTTCATAAAACAAAAAATTATCAGAGGACTGAATGCCACCGTCCCCACCTAATACTGATATAAAAAGATCCAAATCTCCATCCAAATCAATATCATTAAAGGAGGGCATATTCCTTCCAGTAGTATATATAGGCTCATTGTATGGAAACTCTGTAATAATATTATTAACATCCATAATAGGATTGAAAATAGAGCCATTATTAAAAATTACATACAAACTAGCCTGGAAATAATCTCCCCAACATAAATCTAAATCTCCATCTGAATCAATATCTACAAATTCAATTGCGCTGGCTCCATGGCGATTACTAAAAGAAGGCCCTACAACCCATATATTTTGCCATTCAAAAGAAACTAAATTAAAAATAGGGAGGCCTAAATCATCAAATCCAATATTTTCATAAAATGTGACAGTTCCTATAATATTTCCAGTAAAAAAATCTAAATCTCCATCTGAATCAATATCTGCAAATGCAGGGACCATAGAAGAGTCACTCAATACAGGTAATCCGCTATCTTGCATAACTACTCCTATTAAATCTAATTGATTGCCTGTAATGCCATAAACTTGAATCTGATTGGAAGAGCTTGCTAATTGAGTTACAAACTCTAACTGATTATCGTTATCTATATCAATAATCTGAAACCAATTCAAATCACATATACTACCAAAATTTGTCTCTACAATATCAAAATATGACTCTTCCAAGCTATTAAGTGTGGTGTAGTCATATATCCTAATACACCCTCCCTCATCTAAAACAAACAACTCATTTTCTAAATCTGAATCCCAATTAACCCATTGAGTACGCGGTGAATTAAATCCTCCAAGAAAAGGACGCTTCATAACTAATTCATCGATATGAACAGTGGGAGACTCAGATAACAAGTTAAATGAACTTGAAATAATCACATTTAATAAAAAGAATGATATTATAAATTTTCTCATCTCACCACATCAATTTCTTTATATATATTAGCAATTTCATATATAGGAATATTGGGAGTTAACTCCGGATTAAAATAATTTAAAAAGTCAGGTTTAAATGGCCTTAATAACATTTTAGCAGATACAACAATAGACTCACCAACATCAGATGGAATTTCAATTTCATAATTATGAAAGCGAAGTCCCATTGTTGATAAAGTATTATCTATGTAATCATATGCATTAGAAGCTTCCATGACATAATTACCATTCTGATCGATTAATAACGTTGTAAATAATAACAGATTTTCATCATCATAATCAAGATTATCATAATTATTACTAAGCACTCCAGAACTAAAAATAGAATTTCCAAAAGAATCTAAAACATTGAGCTCAATCCATGCCTCTCTTGTAAAAGTTGTCCCGGAAGGGAAGTTATGACCTGTAAAACTTTTTACTTTTATAGGAATATTTAAAATATTTCCAACTTCTATACTATTTCCTAATGTATCTTGAACACCTGAAAATTCAATCTGAACAGCTGTTTCTAATAGCTCCATTATTTTTAAGTACTCTTCACTTAATGGATCTGGAGGAACGCTCAAATCAATAAGATCAACTCCAGCAAAACTATGGTCATGGTGACCATCTGACTGTACTTTCATATGGCATGATTGACAATTACCTTCATCAGACATTGCAAAAGCGTCAAAGCTTGCCCACTCCTGAAAAGTTGCCTCAATAGGCATATCTCTAATAAATTGACTATGGCAAGGCAAGCAAATACCTGAGTTTTCATAAATATCCAAATAATATGATTCATGATAATTATTAGGCTCAGGATTTTGAATTGACCCAAACATAACCTCTTTATCAATTGAAACATGATATTCAGCAACAGCCGCTACATTATCAGGAGTGTAAACATCAATAGAAGTATTAGTCATATTATGACAAAATTGACAAGAAACTCCATCTTGAATTGCAACGTCAAGCTCACTTATATTGGAAGATGAAGATATGGAGCCTAAATCAACATTTGATATAAAAGCTGATGGCGCATGACATTGTATGCAATACTTCTCTCCTGTATCAGGATGCTGTTCTTTTTCATGAGTCCATAAACTCATAAATATTGGATCTTTAAATGAATGAGAATGCATTGAATTCTGCCATTCCAAGTAATGCTGAGCATGACAAGACTGACAATCTTGAGAGGAGGCAAAATGATTAATATCTACAGTCGTTTCAACAACATTTCCATTATCATCAAGAACAATTGTCTCTTCTTCAAAAATATAATTATTAGAATTATTTTCTACTGAATTAATATCTTTATCGCAACCAGCAATAAGAAGTAGGGCTACATTTAATAATATTATTTTAAACTTACTATTATTCAGCAAGATATGTTTTGGTTAAATTCAAGCCTCCTGTTCGAGTCATTCCTGTTGACACAAGATTAACAGAATTAAGGAGCTCTCCTGTTGATGAATCAAATTTATAAAGATTTCCATCTCCTCTACCAGAGACATAAACATGACTATTATCAATAGCAATACCATGCAATTGATTAAATTCTTCATCTAATGTAGTCCAGATTTCATCAAAAGACTGTCCATCAAAATACAGTTTAGATACACCTGCTGACCCAGGAACAGAAGAACTTCCTGAAAGAGCAACATATATATAGTTAGATTCATCTACGACAATATGCCAAGGCTTTGATGATACATTAAAATCGTAAGAAGCAATTTTTTCTAAAGTTGATATCCTCCAAACCTGTACTTGCCCATCTAAATTTTCACTTTCTCCAGTATTAATATTTTGCCATGTTCCTGCAGTACAAGTTATAAATGCATAATCTCCATTAATTGCAATTTCAAGAGGTTTTAATCTATTTAATTCAAGATTAGGATTATCATTAACATTAACATCCAATGACATTAAAGAGACATCTCCAGTCCCCCTATCAATTCTTGATAAGAAGTCTGTAGTATTACTTGCAGTTAATATATAAGAATCATGCAAAGCAATTCCATGCGGTGTTGGGATACCTGAATCATGACTTTGAACAAGAGTCATGCCATCAGAATTATAACTAATTTCATCAATAAAATTAGCTTCAGATCCCATTTCCATTCCCCCCATACTCATAACCATCATACGAGACACATAGAGCTTTTGAGAATTTACATCAATTCCAAGAATAGCAGGGTCTTCATCAACCGACAAAACACTAATAAGCTGATTATCTTCCATGGAGTACATACCAATTTTATTAGACATGATTGCTGATACAAAAAAATACCCACTATCTTCATCTAATATAACATAGTGAGGGGTTTCCCCCATATCCATACCCATACCATCACTCATACCCATTAAATCAACATCTATAACTTCTATAGTTTCCAATGTATTAGAATTTAAAATTGCAATTTGATCCTGACTCTGTAAAGTTACATATATCTTGCTATACTCAATCAAATTACCAGAAGAGACACTGTCATTATCACATGACACAAACAAAATAAGAAAAATTAAACATCTAATTACTATCATCAATCTACTCCAATATAATTATCGATCAACACATGTACCATCATCTATAATAGCCTGATCATTATAATTTAAAGCCTCAGGTTCCATGCAACCAAAATGAATTTCCAACCCTTCATCAAAACTATTCCAATAATTAACATCATAATTATAATATTCACTATAATCAGGATTTAAACAGTCTCCACAAATATCGTATACAGATTCCACAAATTCAGCTGCGAAATTGCCTATATTTAAAGGAGATTGCTGTGAACTAAAATCAGTGTTGTTAATAATAAATTTTAATTCAACAAGGTCTCCGGTACCATTAATAAATCTATCAAGCTCTCCATCACTATGCTTAAAAATAAAATTAATCTTTCCAATCTCCTCATTGGTAACAACAACATCAAACCCATCATTAATCAAACCACCTTTTTCAGGATTTGTTTCATTAATAAAAAACATCATACTCTCATCGTAATCAATATTAATTTCCCCCTCAGTTGAGAGAGGTAAATTTTCAACAGATAAAAACATAGATAAATATGGAGATGCTGGCTCATCAATATTATAATTAATGTTGCTAAAATATATTTTAGGGATAGGCTGTCCTAAATAAAAAACAGGATTAATATTCCAATCAGATAAATCAATATTAAAGTTATCATAGCTAATGACTTCGTCAATTGATAAATTAAATTCTGTATAGGCATTAATGCCACTTAAATATAGTCGTGCAATTTCACCATCGCCATATGTATATGTAGTATCTTGATTATTATTTGAAAAACCTATATTCCCCTCAAATCCAGTCTCTGAAAATTCTGTAATAAAATATATCTGCCCATCTGGATTAACATTATAAAATAGATTATCATCTTCTGAGCTAATAATAATATCATCAGGATTTAAAAAATCAGAATCAAAATCAACAGAAAAAGCAAATTGACTAATTGCAGGACTATTCTCAACTTTTAAAATCAGCTCGACATCTTCAACAGATTCGCCTAGATATAAACTGTTAAGATTATCATTTGTCTCTAAATAAACAACCGGTTTATCAGTAGTCAAAGAATTCACATAATCTTCATCACAAGAAGATATAAATAAAAAAGATGTTAACGCTAACATCTTTAGTATGTTTTTTCTATAATCAACCATTATTTAATTACTATCATTTGCTTATGGTTGCTAAAACCATGCGAAGTATTAATAGCATATATGTATATACCAGATGTGAAATTTTTAGCATTTAATACGTAGTTATATAGACCAGGATTTAGATATCCAAAGTTATACTCATGTACAATATTGCCCTTTAAATCATAAACTAAAAATAAGACATCAGAGTGTTGCTTAATATCAAAACTAATTGTTGTTGTGGGGTTAAATGGATTTGGATAATTCTGATATAATTTAAATTCTTCAGGAAAATAATCAACATTCAATAAACCTGATAAATATTCAATCATAGATCTTACAATATGGTCTTCAGAATCTTCTCCATTTAAAAATATCAAAATATCTTCAAAGTTTTGCCTATAAGCACCTGCATCATTTAAATCATAACACAATGAAGGTTGATCTGAAAATTGATAATCAACAATATTGCCCCAATTATAAAGAATAGCGGATAAGTCAAGGTGATTTATATGGCCATCTCCATTTGTATCAGCATATGCCGCACAAATATCATCCCAGTCATCATTGGCATATTGACTATACCATTCAATTGATTCATGATCTCTAGGCCCTCCATATTCGTGCCAAAAAATACCAAGCCCATCAACATCATCTTCATTTACGATACCATCACGGTTAACATCTCCGGGGTAAAGCTCAAAAGTACAACTACCATCATAGATCAAACAATTTTCACAATAATTTGTGGCATTAATATCAGTACAACCTGTACAAGTACTATCATCGCCTCCGCAAATACCACAATTATCATAACCATAATCAGAATCAGAAAAAGATTCTGGCTCACCAACTATCCCAGGACCTATATAACCTGCATTTCCTGGACATAAGCCATTACAATCTAAATATTGGTTAAAACCATCACAAATACCGCAAGAATCTAAAGAATTAGAAGTACAATTAGGGTTTGCATCAAAAGTATGATTATTAGGATCTATTGATATTAAGCCGCACAATATGTTATCATCACTACTACAATTAGGTATTTCATCATTACAAGCTGCTTCAACATCATTTTCAGTAGGATAGCCGCACAATGAAATTGCAATTGTATTATCAGCTAGGCCATCTATATCACAATCTGCATACCAATCAGACTCTACTGTATTTCCATTTGGTATACCTGCACAATCAGAGCAAGAACTATTGTCTCCATTTGGAATACCACATTCATCAGAACAAGAACTATTGTCTCCATTTGGAATACCACATTCATCAAAGCAAGAGCTATTATCTCCATCACACACACCACATTGATCAAGTTCTCCCATTCCAAAACAAACTCCATTGCAATCAATATCACTATTAGGAGTATGTCCACTAGCTCCTGCAGAACACATGCCGCATTCATCTTCAAATGCTGTCCCCCAAATATCACCCATACAATCTTGCCCTAACCATTCATTAATATCATTTGTACCAAGAGTCCATGTCATAGGAATCCACTGATATGTCATTTCAAGCAAACCACCATCTTCATCATATGTGTAAAAGTGTGTTTCTTGATTTTCATGACCTGGGGATAAATCTTCAATAGTTAAATATTGACCATTAAGATAAGAGCTATTATAGCTGGCATTAATGCCTAAAAATATTCCAGTACCATTTGGGATGGGGTTATTATCTGTATCTCCTCCACTAAAGTAACCATCAACAAAACTCAAACTCTCCAAATCTTGATAAGCAGCGCAATTTGGTGACAATGAATTAGCTGATAAAATATTATCAAAACCATTTAGTGTAAAATAAAAACTAGCAATAGGCACATCACTATCCATATTTATATATATTTCAACATTATCAGAATCTAAATAAACAACTTGATCCAAATAAAGGCTTACATGTTGACTAAAACCAATAGTGAAAACAACTAATATTTTTAATAATTTTATCATATTCTTTACCATTTTAATTTTAAACAAATATAATTACTAAAAAATGAACTAAATCACAATAAATTAAATCATTCCTTTTTAGTATACCATTAAAACTTTCTAACCTTAAAGCCTATCAAATTAGGAACATATTCATTATTATCATAATCTAATTCATATTGATTAATTTTAAAATATAGCTGAGCTGAAACGTTGCCTTCGAGATGTTGAGCTACGACTAAATCTATAGGAAGAGATAAAATAAGATTGTTAAAATCAAACATAGATATCTTATTTCTACAATAAATAATAAGAATATTACCTTTTATATCTTGCGCAATAGCTAGCTCAGACCATTTTTTACTTTGCTGGGGCCAACGATTCTCCGCATCTCTTTTAATTAATCTTAAATTTTCAATAACTGAATCATACTTAGACAAAATACTATCTAGATGAGTAATATCTGTGTCATAAATATAAAAATTAGGCAAATCAGAATGCAAAGGATCAAAAGCCATAACAGAATAATAATTAGGGTGCTCTTTTGCATTTAAAATATGACCTTTACTTTTCATATATCCCATATTAGTTTTATAATCCACATTAAACATCCCCGCATTACAAACCAGGAAATAATCCTCTTTATTTTTATCAATAACAATCTCTTTAACAGTTTTGCTTTTAGGAAGGTTAATAATATCTATATTCACACTATCAGGATTAATAGTAAATATATCTAATTCAATATTTTTTCCATATCTATTCAATTGGATATTTTGATAATTAAAACCAGGAATTAAATCAGAAAAATCAGCAAAAAGGGTGGATAAAAAAATAAATGTAAAGCAAATTAGATATAACATCTAAGCTAATTTAGCTGTTATATTGATAGCATTTTCAACCAGATCTTGTATTCTATCTTTTATATCACTATTAATTAATGAAATTCCATCAAAATCCTTACCGGTTGCATACACATATCTAGGAATAATTAAGCACCTATAATCAAGCATAAGACTATTCATAAATGACATAGGAGACATGTATGAAGAATATCCTCCTGCAGCACAAATAAAACCAACTTTTTTATTTTCCCATGCCCGACAAGACAGTTCCAATATATTTTTAATAACAGAGTTTAAATCATAATTATATATTGGACTACAAATTAAAATACAGTCTGCATTTTTAATTTTCTCATTAATTAATTTAACATTTGGATTATTATAACAATCATCCCCATCACAATAAGGCAATTCAATATTTTTTATATCTAAAAATTCTACTACCTCACCTTTGTTTTTGAAATTTTTTTCTGCGATACTTCCCATAACCCTACTTCTACTATTAGGATTAAGGCTTGCAGATATAATTAGATATTTCATAATAAACTCCTGCTATATGTAGCTTAAAATTTCCAAAGGATATAGCTTTTTTTTGTTATTCTTAAAATCTTCAATTGGAAGCCAACAAGCTTTATAAGTTCTCGATGGGCCTTCATGTCCTTTGATACAATCTATATCATACATTGTATCATCTAAAAAATCAACTAAGAATAAAGATACAAATTCATGACAATTTTGACCATTATAAAAATAAATGTTTTCAAAAACATCAAGTTTTTGAACAATATTTACTCCCTTATCAATCTCTTCTTTAAATTCACGCACTAAAGCAATATGCGCAGGCTCTCCAAAATCAATGTGCCCTCCAATGAGTCTATAAAAAATATCTCCAGAAACCTTATCTTCAACAGAATAAGCCAAAATATTGTTTTCTTTAATCGCAAGCCCTAAGGCTACACACTGAATGCTATCTCTTCTATTAAACCCTTTAATAAAAAAGCCTCTCTAGCCAGCTTTTCTTCTTCTTAGTCTTTTTTTTGATTTTTTTTGCTGTAAAAGTTGTATTGTCAGCTATTTTGTTTATCACAATACTATCATCAAGCTTATTAGAATCATATTCAACGTATAAAATCCTTTTATCAAAATCAACCGACATATTGCTAACTCCATCAATTTTTTGCACCACTGATTTGATTCTATAAACACATCCATTTTTACAAGTCATTCCATCAATTTTAAAATAAGATTGCGCTGAGAATAAGCCTCCAAAAAACAAAGCAATAACTAAAAGAATTTTATACATATTCATGTACCCCCTAATTTAATTCTACTTGATCAAGGTTATTTGTTTAGAATCTATAATTCCTTTATCAGGAATGTTCATATTAACAAAATACACACCTGATGAAATTTCAACATTAGGAGCCCATTCAAAAATATGCTCGCCTGTCATCAATAATCCTGAATATAATTTTGACACAACCCTACCATTTAGATCTACAATTGACAATTCCACATTATCTGCTGCATATAAAGATAATTCAATACTAATAGAAGGGTTAAATGGATTAGGATATGCAGTTTTAATACTATATGATGAAGGAATAGGAGAAACATCATTATTTAAAAGTTCATCTGTGACTAAAAATTTAATTGCTAAATTATTAGTCAGCTCAATTGCACCGGGGTGATATGAATAATTAAACAGATATTCAACGCCCTCATTTTTATCAGGAGATTCAATCCCTATAGTTGATCCATGATCGTCAACGTCATGAATTTCCTTATATTGAAAAACAATTTCACCATCTCCAGTGTCAGTAGGATGATAAGCAGGGTCATACAATATCATTTGAAAAGTTTCTCTATCACAGCCATCTGGACATAAATCATCATTGTGCCCATTAGCAATATTATCCCATTGGACGATAAATCTATGCTCTTCATCTAAATATGAGTATACCTTGAATGGTTCAGTACCACCATTATCATCTAAATCATCATAAAAAGGAGCTATTAAACCATAAGGGCCAATAGGAAATGTGATTGAATTATTATAGAAATGATCTATAACTTCACAGTCTGGTGCGATCCCATCTCCATTAAGACAAGGTAAAAATGATGCCCACCCATTTGAACCAATCGTAATTTCATCATAAGTTTCTCCATAAAATTGAAAATCAAAACCTATTGGAATAATAGTATGACTATCATCTACCAATTCAAGATCAGTACCTACTTCATTAATCTCCAACCAATTATATTCAGGAGCCATAGGATGATCTGTTCCTGAATGAATAAATATATAACCATAATCATTATTTTCCACATCTTCTACTATATAATCATGAGGAGAGAAAGGAATTTCATCACCCTGCACAAATTGAAGTTCATATTCTTTTTGCCTAAATTGAGATTTGTTTAAATAGAAATTAAAAGAATCCCCATCATTCAAAGCACTCAAATCAATATCTAAAAAACCATCTTGATTAGA
>CEPK01023974.1_pt1 | contig 12816 bp, 10 predicted proteins | sample 356231 | NCBI WGS metagenome assembly CEPK01 (sample SAMEA2620259, study PRJEB7988) | marine metagenome | biome: marine biome (ENVO:00000447); feature: deep chlorophyll maximum layer (ENVO:xxxxxxxx); material: "saline water (ENVO:00002010), including plankton (ENVO:xxxxxxxx)" | depth 80 m
AGAAAGACAGTAAAAAATTAATTTTTTTTCCTAGTTTTATGCTCTAAACGGCCATTTAGGGCTATTTTTGGGGTGATACTAAATATGGTGCACAACCTCAATGGCCCGATGAAGTCCAAAGCGAATGCACTTCTATTATGCACACTGATGATTGCATCGGCACTGGCGGGATGCGCCGGGGAAGACACCGATGGGGACGGCGTTCCCGACGCGATTGTAACAGGCTGCACCTATGTTGGAGCAACAAATTACAACGCATCCGCCACCGTAGATGACGGATCTTGCACGTTTGAAGCAGAGACAGTAACTGAAACAGTCACCGAGACTGTGACAGTGTACAACAACACTACCACTGAGGTGGTAATTGGTTGTATGGATGCCACTGCTACAAACTACAACGCAGACGCCACTCAAGCCGGAACTTGCGAGTACACAGGATGCACTGACTCCGCAGCGACCAACTTCAACGCGGCCGCAACTCTTGACGATGGGTCCTGCGACTTCGACCAGGATTACTACATCGGCCAGTACGCCAGCGGCGCCATGAGCCTAGATCAGGCGAAGGCAGCACTCCAGAATGAGAGGATGTGCAGGGACGACACCAAAAACGGTGTTGAATCCGCATGCGAGATCGTTGCTATCACAGCAGATATCGACCCGCCAATGATGGATCCAGCCGATGCCTACGATACCTCCTCAGGGGCCGTAATAGAGAATGTCTATGACACTCTTTACCGATACGAGGCCTCAGCAGCAGGTACTCCAGTTTTGGCACCTAGACTGGCCACATCCCACACGGTTAGCTCAGACGGTCTGACATACACGTTTACCCTCAGGGAAAACGTCTTCTTCTCGAACGGCGAGACCTTCGAAGCAGAGGATGTCAGATACTCCTGGTGCAGGGTGATTGAGTACAACAGCCCAGATTCTGGCGTTGCCTACATTCTACGCGGCGCTCTAGGAACCGATTGCACCGGTCTGGTAGTGAACCCCGATGGGACATTCTCGGCCACTCTGCCAAAGGCAAACTCGGCTTTCCTCGCCAAGATATCTTTCTGGCTCGGAGCAGTCGTGGATAAGGGAACTTGCGAGGCGAACAGAATCGTCACCTTGAACGAGACCACAGGTGCTGTGGAGACAGATGACTACTGCAACACTTACCTACACAACAACCCAATTGGAACCAACGCATACCTGCTTGGGTCCTATGTTGAGGAGCAGGAAATAGTACTAGAGCCAAACTGGCTATACTGGGAGCAAGGTGACTTCAACCTGAACAAGATCACAAGGTCTGAGGTCGCAGAGGAGTCTACCAGAGTCGCCTCACTGAAGAACGGTGATGTCGACTTCGGCTCGGTGTCTGTAGCGCAGATCGATGAGGTCTGTGACAACACAGATACTCCTTCCGGAATCACCGGTAATGCAACCTTGGGAACTGACTGTGGGCCGGAGAACTCTCTGACAGTGGCACTAATGGCCCTAAAGACCGACCCCACATGCGAGGTCGATGCAGACGCAGATGGCGAGGATGATGCTTGCCACGCATGGATGGGCGATGGCGCCGTAAGGAAGGCACTATCCCACATCTATGACTATCAGACTGCAATAGATGACGTTTGGAATGGCTATGCCATCCCACTGTATGGTCCGATCCCGACCGGTATGCCGTTCGTCGAGACTCAGCAGCAGATGTTCACCTATGATCTGACTGAGGCCGCGTCGATCCTTGACGCCGCTGGTTACACATGCGATGACCATGACAACGATGCCAACACCCCCTGCCAGAGATTCGGAGGAGATGTGCTTAGGATGTACTACAACACTGGCAACGTGCAGCGTGAGGAGAACGCAGCCCTGATGTCGCAGAACCTAGATCTGGTCGGTATCGCAAACAGTGTAACCGGCATCGCTTGGGGCGACCTACTTGACAGGATGTTCGGATCCAAGAACTGGGACTTGATATTCATGGGCTGGGCCCCTGACTACCTAGATCCAGATAACTACTGGTTCCCGTTCGTAGCTAGCGCTGCTGTCGAAGGAGACGTCTACAACACAGGCTACTCTAACTCGGCAATAGACACCCTACTGCAAGAGGCCCAACAGGCTACAGACTATGCCACTAGGGCCCAAAAGTACGAGCAGGCGCACGACCTGTACATGGAAGAGCCATCACTGATCTTCCAGGCACAGTATCTGAGCTACCACGTCCACTCGGACAGGGTATCCATGCCCAAGGAAGTCCCACCAGCCACGATTCCGTGGTTCAACGTGGACAAGTCCTGAGCAAGGCCAATTTAGCGAAGATAACGTAAGGTCACCGGCAGCGGCTCGTCCGCTGCCGGTAGACCGCAAACAACATTTTCTAGTGGCAGCATCTGGTGGTGGTCGATGCAGCTTTGGGAGTACGTGGTCAGGAGGCTTCTACTCCTGATCCCAGTCATGATCGGAGTTTCGATTCTGACATTCTCAATTTCCCACATTGTCCCTTCAGACCCCGCCCGCGCATACTGCGGTCTGAAGTGCCCAGATGAGACTCTCCAGGAAATCAAATACAAACTACATTTCGAAGACGAAGAAGGCAACCCTGTCCCCCTGTTTAACCAGTACATACATTTCGTTGGCCTCACCGACGTCGACGGTGATGGAATTTTCTGGGGAGACTGGGATACTGACAATGACATTGGCGGGGGGGACTCTTCAATGACATCGATTGAGTACGACAGCGGTGGTCTACTGGACGGAAACTGGGGCTACTCGCTCTCATACAAGAAACCCGTCTCTAAAGTCCTGGAACAGGCAGTACCAGTCACGCTCGAGATGTCGTTTGGAGCAATATTGATCGGCGCCCCACTGGGGATTTTCCTAGGGGTACTTAGCGCTGTTTACCAAGACAGGTTGCTCGATCATTCCACACGCTTCATTGCAATCGCATTCGTCAGTCTACCGATTTTCTGGCTTGCACTGATGTTCCAGTACCTTTTCGCTACCAAGTTTGGAATCTGTGACCCCATCTTCGGGACCGAGGGCGGATGCTTCCCACTCTTCGGGCGAAAGCCACCGGGATCAGAATTCCCCATGGAGGGGGGCGTGGTGGATATCGGGAACGTCGGTTTCTCCGCCCTATTCCTTTTTGTCTCCGGATTAGCCCTCATGGATTTCAAGGTCGAAGGCCGTATGGACAAAATCTCTGACCCGGAAACAACGAGGGACAAGATAGCTCTAGCTATCATTTCCTCCGGCGCCCTCATGTCGGCATTATTCTACACCAACCCGATGGGATTCGATTCAGTAACCCTATTCAGTTACGAGGCTTCTGGAATGTACACCCTAGACTCGCTAATCGCATCACCTGTTCCCGAGGGCAGGTCAAGGGCCGATTTATTCTCCCAGTCAATCGAACACCTCACTTTGCCAATCGCATGCCTGTCACTTGGAACCGCCGGCGGTCTGCTCAGATACATGAGATCTAGCTTGCTAGAGGTGATGAACGAGGATTACGTTAGAACTGCAAGGGCCAAAGGCCTCAATGAACGAACAGTGATTCTAAAGCATGGGGCTAGAAACGCGCTTATCCCAGTTGTGACAATTCTCGGATTCATGCTAGGCGGAGTACTTGGGGGGGCAGTCCTTACCGAGACAATATTTTCGCTGCCAGGTATGGGGATGGCTGCCGTCAGGGCAATCACTGGCGCAGATTTCTCATTGATTATGGGGGTCACAATAATCACCTCGATAATCTTCCTATTATCAAATCTGGTCGTCGACATAGCTTACGCTTGGATCGATCCAAGGGTCAGGTTGGGGTGATTAGATGGATGGCAGGATTTTCCTCGGAGCCCTAGTCGCAGTCGTACTCTCCCTCTTCGCCATATTCTTTGCATCACTAGACCGGGAAGGGAGAATCAAAGTAATCGTCGCGATTCCTCTAGTGGTTCTAGCTTTCCAGTTCAAGGAACCAACAATGGTCTTCATCACCTTGGTCCTTGTTTTGGCTCTTGTTATCCCAGATCGCCTAAAGCTAATGGAAAGAGCATGGGCGACTACTTCTCCAAGACTCGACTCCATCTTCGACTCCAACGTCTCGGACTCGCTATCTTCACGATTCGGCAGCTCAGTGCAGTCCGCAAAAGATGGATGGAAGCTGTTCAGGAAAAGCCTTCTTTCAGTTATCGGGCTTCTAATGGTCATTTTCGTAATCGACATCTCAATTTTTGCAGATGAAATTGCCCAGCAACACCAGGATGAGTCTCTTACGGGAGAGGAGAAGTGGAGTTTCTACATAGAGGACCCTGAGACTGGCGCACCAATAGTGACTTACGCCTACAAGGAGCTACCCCCTTTCAGCGGTACACAGATCGACAGCGTCATTTCGTTTCCCAGCGATGATGCACAAAGATACCAACTCGACATTCAGGCATCAAATGGCGATGATGACAACGATGGGGATCTGCTGAACAACTTCTATGACACTGACGATGATAATGACGGAATAATGGATTTCATGGACTTCCTCCATCCTCTAGATTTTGACGAAGATTGGAACTCGACTTGCGATACTGAGATTTGGTTTGATAATTCAACCAACATGTACTGCGGTCCAGACTACCTAGATTTGGATGACGATGGCGATGGCATCGCAGACTACGATGAAGTCAATGATGACGACCCACTGACTGACATCTACGATACCGACAATGATGGTCTTCAGGAGGCATCAGGCGGAAGCGCTGCAGGATCCAGTGCCAACCTAAGGGTACATCATGACACTGGAGCAGACCCCTCCACCGTTGGAATCACAATTTTCTCAGTTTCCATCGATGACGACGAAAACTCCACTTGGTCCTGCGAGGGTTGCGAGGCAGGATCGATTTCTGGAAACTATGGGGTTCTGCGTATTGATGCCGACTCAGGGGAGTGGACCTACAGCGTCACCATCTTCAATGAAACCTTGAATGGCCAAGAAGGCCCATGGGGGGATAATTTTACGATAATTATGACCGACTCCTCAGGGTCCGAAACCAACTCGCAACTTGAATTCCTCATCTCTCCTTTGGATGAGGCTCCAATCACTCCGAACGTTCTAACTAGCCCTGCTGGGAGTCCCGATGATGAATGGTACTCAGTCCTAGTTCCGGAGAAGGCGGAGATGCGCGCCAATCTCTCAGTTGAATCCGGTTCAGACTACAACCTTTACTTGTACACAGAAGATGGGCGAGATCTCGACTCCAGCCGTCTAAACAACGGGTGCCCCGACTTCTACTCTTATGATTGGATGCCAGAGGGTTACGAACTCTGCCCATTCGGAACAACGCCAACCGGGCATGATGTTCTAAGCAAGATACTCTATGGTTCGAGGAAGTCCCTAGCAGTTGGATTTACAGTGGCATTGGTAACTTGCTTTCTAGGATTAGTGATAGGGGGCATAAGTGGATATTTCGGAGGATACGTGGATGAAACGATCATGAGAATCGCTGACGTTTTCTTCGCGATTCCCGGATTAATACTCGCTCTAGCGCTCGTCGCTGCAATGGAGGATGTTAACGACCTTGGGGCAATTGGAATGGAGGATGTCAAGCTCGATCGTCTAGAGAAGGTCATGATAGCCCTAATTTTCACTGGATGGCCGGGGTACTCTAGGATAATCAGGGGCCAGGTATTGTACGTCAAAGAGCACACATACGTGGAAGCAGCGAGAAGCGTAGGATCGAATGACTTCCGAATCCTATTCCGACACGTACTCCCAAACGCATGGGCCCCGATGCTCGTCGCCGTCTCATTGGATGTCGGCGGAACAATACTGACAGCCGCAGGACTCTCATTCATCGGTCTAGGGGCGGAAGAGCTGTCCGCGGAATGGGGGAAGATGATTTCAGATGGCAGGGATTTCTTCCCCGAACAGTGGTGGTTGGTTACTTTCCCTGGAATAGCAATCTTGGTGACAACGCTCGGATTCAATCTACTGGGGGACGGACTAAGGGATGTCTTCGATCCAAAGCAGCGGAGGTCCAAGTCATGAGCGGGCAGTCCATGTTAGAAGTCAGGGATCTGAAATTACATTTTCCCACAGACGAAGGAAATGTCCGGGCCCTTGAATCCGTCTCATTCGATGTAAATGAGGGGGAGATTTTTGGATTGGTCGGAGAATCTGGCTCTGGGAAATCAGTTTCTTCATTGTCCATCATTGGATTATCGTCAGGCAATATGGATGAAGGGAAGATATTCTTTGAAGGGGAGGAACTAACTTCCGTTCCTGAGAAAAGGATGAGGGAGCTGAGGGGGAACGAGATAAGTATGATTTTCCAAGAGCCGATGACCGCCCTGAATCCACTTTATTCTATTGAGAAGCAGATCCACGAGGTGATGTTGTTGCATGGGAAACTACCCCCAGCCGAGTTGAACTTCCTAGAGAGGATGTATGTCAGCATGAGGGCGACCGCATCCAGGCCTTTTTACAAGCTGGCAAGCATTGTTCAGAATCCAAAATCATACAGGCCAGATGGCAATGACTTTCTCACATTATCTCTTTTGATCGGCGCTTGGTTGCTCTTCACCAGTGCTCCCATATTCTCTTCTTTCCTTGCTGGCTTCCTCCTGTTGACCTGGTTGCTATCTTCGCTGAATTCTATCGATAAGGCACACAACTCAATAATTGTCGAGAGGCTCAGAGAGGTAAAAATTCCTAATCCGGAATCTGTGGCAAAGATGTACCCTCACGAACTCTCTGGGGGGATGCGGCAGAGGGTAATGATTGCAATGATGATGGCATGCGAGCCCAAGCTTCTAATTGCCGACGAGCCAACAACTGCATTGGACGTAACCATCCAGTCTCAGATAGTTCACCTGATGAAAGATCTGAGGGACCGAAAAGGAACTGCAATTCTATTGATTACACACGACATAGGATTAGTTGCGGATATGTGCGACAGGGTCGGCGTAATGTACGCCGGCTCAATCGTAGAGCAGGGTTCAATTGAGCAGATCCTATCCTCTCCGAGGATGCCCTACACTGTAGGACTAATGCACAGCATTCCAAGGATTGGGGACGGTCGCGATTCTCTGCCGATTATTCCCGGGCAGGTTCCGGATCCAATCAACCTGCCATCTGGTTGCCGATTCCACCCAAGGTGCCCATTCGCCGATGAAATCTGCTCATCGGAAACTCCCTCTCCCACGGACCTGGGCGATGGCCATTTCGCAAGCTGCCACCATCTATCAAAGACAGAGGTGATGTCAGAGGTTCAGGATGCCTTCGACAGCCTTTCCACCAATATCGAATTAGCAGGGGGTTCTCCAAATGCCTGATCACGACGAACCACTCATTGTAATGGAAAATGTTCGCAAGTATTTCCCTATGAGGGGGGGCCTACTTGGCAGGGTCCGCGAGTATGTGAGGGCAGTTGATGGGGTCTCCCTAAAAGTGGAACGCGGCGAAACCCTGGGAATTGTCGGTGAATCTGGTTGTGGAAAGACGACCTTGGGAAGGATGATGATGGGGCTAATCAAGGCAACAGAGGGAGAAATATTGATCGATGGAACCGACATAGATTCTATGCCTCGGGCCGAACTTAGAAAGAAGATGCAAATGGTCTTCCAAGATCCGGGTGGGTCAATAAACCCGAGGATGACGATCAGAGCGGCAATTGGCGAGCCATTGACCGTCTTCGATATTTACAGGGGGAAGGAGCTGACTGAAAGGGTGACCGAACTTCTGAATATCGTCGGTATGAAGCCCGATCACCTGTATAGGCTTCCACACGAGTTTTCAGGCGGTCAGAAGCAGAGACTAGCAATAGCTAGGGCCCTTGCTCTGAATCCCAAATTCATACTACTTGATGAACCGACTAGTGCCTTGGACGTCAGCATTCAAGCCCAGGTTCTCAATCTTCTCGAGGACCTGCAGAAGGAATTCGGTCTAACTTACGTCTTCATCACCCATGCATTGAATGTGGTTCACCACATAAGCGACAGGGTCGCTGTCATGTATCTCGGCAAAATTGTTGAATTAGCAGATGCAGAGGAGATTTTCAAAAACCCTGCCCACTCATACACCAAGGCTTTGATTTCTGCAATCCCCGAGGCTTCAGTCGGAGCCAACAAAGACAAGATTATCCTCGAGGGAGATGTACCTTCGCCGATTAATCCACCTCCGGGTTGCCCATTTGGACATCGTGTCAGCCATCCAAATTGGGAGAAAAGCATCGATATGGACCTCTCCCTCAAGGAGATATCCCCCGGTCATTGGGTCCAACCTTGCCCCTGCTGCACAGAAGTCTAGCCAGTGAATAGTACTGATTTATTCCCCTTCCCGCCATGGCAAAGGACATGGTGCTGGGATCGGACAAGTCATCATCCATAGACAGTGAGTCTTTCCTAGCTCCCGTGGAACATAGGGAAAGGGCATTCTCCAGGTTGAAGTCAGCAGCTGACAGAAGACGCGAGTACAGGGTAAACAGCATACTTTCCCAGGAGGGCGAAGGCATTACCAAAACTCTCGGACGGATTCTTTTTCTTTCTGCCTGCATCATTTTTGATGGGTTAATTCTAACTGAGATCATAGTCTATCTTGGAAGGACTCTCATTGCATGGCTACTGTTCGGAATAATATTGGCGGCAGCAATTTTTCTCCAGAGCAGAATATATTCTGCATGGTTCGGAAATGCATAATATCAATTCGATTCCAAAATTGGAAACCTCTCAGTCTCAATCCTGTCAAAATGTCTGAATTTTGGGACCAATAATCCAAACATGGTCGCCAAAACCATGAAAGAGACCGCAACTGAATATGTGGTGATTACATTTGTAGTTTCGATCATCCAACCGCCCAGAAACGGGGCAAGAGGTATGAAAACCAAAGATCCAATCGCATCCAGGGAGTTGACTCTTCCACGCAAGTGCTGATCAACGCTATCGGACATCGTCGTCCTCCAGATAACCCCCATCATTCCACCCATTGTCCCTTGGACTAGGGCGAAGAACAGTATTAGCCAGAATGGCAGAGGCATTGCATACATCAGCATAGACCACGAACAGACGCCGATCAAAACGTAGAAAATTAATCCTCTAGTTTCCTTTGGAACGGGCCTCAATCCTGCAACTAGCGAGCCAATCATGGCCCCTCCGGCTCCAATGGCCCCGAATAGGCCGAACTCATTCGCCCCTAGCCCCTTATCTTCGATAATGAATGGAATTCCGATATCTATCGCAGACTCCCCAATATGCCAAACCATGAAGATCGAAATTCCCGCAATTAGCCAGGGCTGAGTCCTAACAAAGTCCCAGGCTTCGGCAATCTCACCCATAGATTCGCCATCCAAGCTGACTCGATCTATTGGGACCTTGGAAATAGTCCAGAGAATTGCACCACTGATTATGAAAGTAAAGAAATCAATTAGTAGGCAGATCTCGATTCCCCATTTCCCCACTGTGAATCCCCCAATTAGCGGACCCATCATCCATGCAAAGGTCATTGCAATTCCTCTAAGAGAATTAGCCTGGGGCAACAATTCCTCATCAACTAAATCGGGAACCAATGCCCCAATAGCGGGAATGGAGAATGCACCGGCACCACCAGTCAGAAATGTAACTATCAATAGGGTCCTGAATTCATCCAAACCAATCACTAGAGCAGAAATTGCTAGCATTACAAGCACGGCCTGGGCAAGATCCGCAATTAGTGCGACAGTCCTTCTGGGGATCCTATCAACCACCATGCCACCATAGAATAGTAGTGGTAAATGCCCTAGAAAATACGCCGTGAAAATCATTCCGTAGGCCATCGCCCCCTCACTGCTGGCTACAGTCCAACTCATACCAATGATGAAAATCGATCCACCTAGCATGTTGATACAGTTGCCAATCAACAACCTACGGAACTCACTTATCCCCCAAACCTCGCCTAGGGCCATATTCATCCCGGACACTGCCCGCTATTGAATGTCCTTGGGTTTGAAATCTACAATCGTGCAATTAATCCAGTGCTCGATTGATTCAAATCTACATAAATTACTGAAAATATCCATCATTTTGTATAAAAAATATTGAATATTCATTTCATATGTACAGAATTGTTTAGTGATTGTGACCTATCAAACATAAATTTGCAATTATACTAATCATACGTTCAAATTATAAACTACCTTTTCACGCACGGTTGCTATGGCGACGAAATCGAAGTTAGAGTACATTTGGCTAGACGGATATGAACCAACGCAGAGCATGAGAAGCAAGACAATGGTAGTTTCAGACTTTTCAGGGAATTTGGAAGATTGCAAGATGTGGTCCTTCGATGGAAGCTCAACAAAGCAGGCAGAGGGCGGTTCTTCCGATTGCCTCCTAGAGCCAGTCGCTATTTTCCCGGATCCAGATAGACTGGACGCATTCCTGGTGATGTGCGAAGTCCTCAATTCCGATGGAACCCCGCACGTTTCAAATGGGAGAGCAACAATCGAGGAGGACGATGATGATTTCTGGTTCGGATACGAGCAGGAATACTTCCTTTGGGACCCCGAAACAAATCTACCCCTAGGTTTTCCGAGGGATCAGACCCCTCAGGGACAATTTTACTGCTCAGTAGGGGCAATTAATGCGTATGGTAGGGAAGTAATCGAGACTCACTTAGATATGTGCCTAGATGCAGGAATAAATGTCGAGGGAATAAACGCCGAAGTCGCAGTCGGTCAATGGGAATTCCAAATTTTTGCCAAAGGGGCCAAGAATGCAGGGGATCAGGTTTGGATAGCCCGCTACCTAGCAGAGAGGAATGCTGAGAAGTATGGCTTATCGATCAACTGGCACCCAAAGCCCCTAGGACAAACAGACTGGAATGGCTCAGGTATGCACGTGAACTTCTCGGACTCAACTCTACGGACCTGCGGGGACGAGAAAGTTTTCAATCAGGTATGCGAAGAATTCGGTAGGCACATCAAGAAGCACATTGACGTATATGGTGCGGATAACGATCAACGCCTCACTGGACTTCACGAAACACAGTCTATCCATGAGTTTTCGTATGGGGTCTCTGACAGGGGGGCCTCGATTCGAATACCTATCGGAACTGTCGAGGATGGATGGTGCGGCCGTCTTGAGGATAGAAGGCCTTCTTCCAATGGTGATCCCTACAAGATCGGTGCAGCAGTGATTAGTACTACGAAGCTCGCTTACGTGAAATCTCCAGTCAAGGGAATTAAAACTCGAATTCCCGCAACAAACTGATCTTCTTCCATACCAGACAAAACGCAGGTGAGAATCCTTCTGGATTCTCCTTTAATTGCCTCGCTACCTCCTCTTTGGAGAACCAAGCCAAATCTGCAACCTCATCGATATCTGGTGAAAATGGCCCTTCGCTGAATTTCCTGTAAACCCAACAAAATTCTTGAGAGGTCTCCTCACAAGCGTCAATTTTGAACAATCTTTCTGGCACTCCGCTTATTTCTAGCCCAATCTCCTCTCGGGTCTCCCTTACTATGCATTCGTCATAGCTTTCCCCACTGTCCACATGGCCCGATACCGAAGAATCCCATCTCCCAGGAAAACTGTCCTTTGACTCAGACCTTAACTGTAGAAGAATTTCATCTCTCGAATTAAAAATCAGTAGATGCGCCGATCTATGAAGAAGTCCTTGCCCATGCACAAACTCCCTACTAGCACTTCCGATTATATTGTCCGAATCGTCTACAATGTCGAATATCTCCTCTTTCACGGAATAATCCTCCATTGATGCCCTTTCAATCCAGATTTTTGTGCCTATTGGCGATATTTGCTACCTCGTCAGCGCAACCCCATGAGAGGGTCACACCTGCACCTCCGTGACCATAATTATGGATGACCCTTTTACTCCCTATGCCCTCTTCTTCCAATCTCACTTCTGTTCTTGTGGGTCTTAATCCAACGGATCTTCCGACTATCTTGCTCCTATCTATTTCAGGCCACAAAGCCTCTATCTTGCCCAGAATGACTTCATTGTCCTCTTCTCTAATTTCAAGGCCCCAGTCATCGACCTGAGCGGTCCCGCCGAGCACTGTCACGTCGCTTCTCGGTATGGCGTATGCAAGGGTCTCCGGTTGTTGGTCATAGTATCCAATTCCCGGGTCCTGCTTGATGTACAAAACCTGGCCCCTTGTCGGCCTTACTTCTATGTCATTGCATAGCTTCCTAGCCCCAAGGCCTACACAATTTACGACTAGCTCGGAATCAATATCGCCAATGTCATTTACGAACATTTTCCTAAAGGAACCGCCCTCTGACTCAACCCTATCCCTCAACCATGGCATGTATCTGTGCATCTCAATCACTGGCGACCTGAACTCCCAGCCAAACTCGTATCCATCAGGAATTTCACTAACCTCCAGAATTCTAAAATGAGAGATGTCATCCTTCCACGAGGGTAGTTCGACAACCTCCCTCAAGTATTCTCTACCGTCCCTAATTGTTACTCCGGAATCAGGGAAGTCCACCGCCAGCCTCTCCAACTCATGATAGGTTACCATCCCCCATTGATTGGCCTTTCTCGCTGGGGCGGTCAAGAATGGGTACCATACCGCAGCGGCGACATCAGATACTGTCTCGGGGCTAAAAACGTCTGAGATCACTTCAACCTCGTAGCCGCTCTCCAACAACCTCACTGCAGAGGAGAGTCCAGATACGCCTGCCCCGATAATCTTGCATTCCACGATCACCCGAAGGGGGCCACCCCTCAATATCTCGTCGCTCCAATTCTATTTCCACCAAACTCATATTGAAGGGCCATTTTCGATCACCAATGCCCAAAGTCAAGCGACCAAAGAACGGCTGGTTCGTCCGAAGGAAAAAGAAGCCTCG
>CEPK01025995.1_pt1 | contig 12797 bp, 13 predicted proteins | sample 356231 | NCBI WGS metagenome assembly CEPK01 (sample SAMEA2620259, study PRJEB7988) | marine metagenome | biome: marine biome (ENVO:00000447); feature: deep chlorophyll maximum layer (ENVO:xxxxxxxx); material: "saline water (ENVO:00002010), including plankton (ENVO:xxxxxxxx)" | depth 80 m
CGATATTGCGTTATTTCTTCCAATACCGATGGAATCGGGGTAATTGACGAGAATCAGGATCTGCATTGGTTGGGAGGTGTTGGTTATCCATGGATTGACGTTGTTTGCCCCTCTGGAGAAATGATTGAGTGCGTTGCAGTCTCGACAGATGTGACGATTGCCGTAATTAGAATTGAGATAGATGATGTTTCTAGTTCCACCGTATACCCCAATGACATTGTGCAACTTCAGGGAATTCAGGGGATGATTACAGGGGTGCAGATCCATTCGGAGGGCAGATCTCTGATTTCGTTAGCACCTTTTGGAATAATTGAACATGATCTAGAGTTGAGAAAGTCTTTTGATTGGATAAAGAATTCAGTTGCGGCGGAATATAACTTGACCCTTTCTGACGAGAGGATTGTTTCATCATGGAGTAACGGGGCATTCAGTGGATGGATCCTAACGGGAGAGGGTTCTCTGGTTCATTTCTCACCGGTTGAGGAAGAAGAAAAGAGTGGGATTCTAGATATCTGGATCGGGATTGTAATTCTCGGAGGAACCGCCTTGTTGGTAGCGAGCCTGATAACTAGTTCCTCTCCAAGAATCAGCAGATGGGTCGCAATAAAGATTGGTAGCGAAGAAGAGCGGAGTCGAGCAATTCGGGAACAACGTCGAATAGACAGGAAGAATAAACGAGCATAAATTCATCAGTGCGCTTCTTCGCGGGAGGACGAGAACAATGGCGTACGAGGCCCTGGACTTCTACGATATCGATTCACTTCTTACAGAAGAAGAGCGAATGGTTAGAGATATGGTCAGAGACTGGGTGGAAGAGAGGGTCCTCCCAGAAATCGAGCAGGCATGCAGGGAGGGCGTATTTCCAGACGAATGGCGCCAAGAGATTGGTGAAATGGGAATACTTGGCGCTCCCCTGAAGGGTTATGGGTGCCCTGGACTCTCATATACAGCCTATGGGCTAATTTGCCAGGAGCTGGAAAGGGGCGATAGCGGAGTTAGGTCATTTGCCAGTGTACAGGGATCTCTAGCAATGTACCCCATATGGGACTTCGGTAGCGAAGAGCAGAAGGAAAAATACCTCCCAAGGATGGCTAGTGGGGAGTTGGTTGGTTGTTTCGGACTTACAGAGCCCGATTATGGATCGAATCCGGGAGATATGATCACTAGGGCCGAAGAAAGAGATGGTCACTTCATTCTGAATGGGGCAAAGATGTGGATTACCAATGGAACCATCGCTGATTTGGCAGTTGTTTGGGCCAAACTTGAAGGAGAAATCAGAGGATTCATTGTCGAGAAGGGCGACGAGGGTTTTAGTGCTCCAGAGATGACGGGGAAGCACTCATTGAAAGCCAGCGTAACTAGTGAGTTAGTTTTCCAAGACTGCAAAATACCAAAGGACAGGTTGCTACCAGGAGTAAAGGGGCTTCGTGGCCCATTTAGCTGCCTAAATAATGCCAGATTCGGGATATCCTGGGGTGCAGTTGGGGCGGCGCAATCATGTTTTAATTCCGCTAGAGAATATTCTTTGAGCCGAATACAGTTTGGCCATCCAATAGCATCTTTCCAACTAGTTCAGAACAAACTATCCTGGATGCTAAGGGAGATAACAAAGGGCCAACTTCTAGCTTACCACATGGGCAAGAAGAAGGATGATGGAAGTTGGATTCCGGAGCAGATTTCACTTGCAAAAATGAATAATGTAGACATGGCCTTGGAGATAGCAAGGATGTCTAGAGACATTCACGGGGCTAATGGGATCCTAGACGAGTACCCAGTAATGAGGCACATGGCAAATCTGGAATCGGTAAAGACCTACGAGGGCACTCACGATATTCACAATCTTATCATTGGGAGGCATATTACTGGAATTCAGTCATTTACCAGAGAGCCTTAGGATCAAGATTTTCGTGACCCAATATTGAAAGAGTCCCCTACAGCCCACGTATTGGGGGATTAAGTGGCAGTAGCGGTTCTTCTAAAGCAGGTTCCCGATACTACTGCTAAGGTCAGCGTTTCTGATGGTAAAATAGACGAGGGGTCTATCTCGAAGTGGTCTATCAGCCCATACGATGAATATGCGCTAGAATCCGCAATTCAACTAAAAGAGTCGGGTTTTGGGGAAGTCGTAGCAATAACCTGTGGGCCGGGTCGATCTTCTAAGGCACTTACCGAGGCAGCTGCCGTGGGCGCGGATAATTTGGTTCACATTCACTATGAAGGGGATTTTCCCGATAGCACTCAGATCCAAGCACTTCTTGCAGCTGCGATTATTCGCTCTGGATCTGATGTAGTTCTATGCGGTAAGCAAGCTGCAGACACCAATAGCGGATCCACTGGACCCGGGGTTGCAAGCATTCTCGGTTTCTCATGTGTAGGATTTGTTTCAGAAGTTTCATTCGATGGGAGGAGCTTTTCCGCGACAAGATCGGGCCCATCTGGTCTGGAGAAGGTGGAAGTCACTTCCCCCTGCCTTTTCACGTTCGACAAAGGGGATTCGGAACTAAGGAGGCCAAATGTTAGAGGCATCATGATGGCTAAGAAGAAGCCCATTGAGGTCATTTCTCCTGAAGATTTGGGAGTAGAAATTGGAGACTCTTCAGTCAAAGTTGAGTCTCACTCCCCCCCTAAAGAAAAACCGCCTGGACAGAAATTCGAAGGAGCTGAATCGGTTCAAATAGTGGTCGAGAAGCTAAGGGAAGAGGCCAACGTAATCTAGGTGAGACGATGGAAGTAGCGATTATCTCCGAGTCCAGCGAGGATGGTTCTTTGAATCCAGCAATACCTCAGCTTGTTTCGGCATCTTCTTCTTTGGGTGGAAATTGCACAATTATTTGCCCCGGTGGCATGGGTGTCGAGGAAGCGGCTTCTATTTCTGGGGTTTCGAAGGTTATCTCTGTAGAGGGAGACTGCTTCGAAACATATGACTGTGCAGCCTGGTCTGAAGCAATTTCCCCACTACTTGATGGGGACCTGCTACTTGCCTCTTCTTCCTTGGTAGGGAGAGAGGTTGCTTCATTCATAGCGGCGAAGATGGGCATGCCAATAATACAGGATGCCACAGGTATCGAAAGTGGGATTTCTGTAACTAGACCCATCTACTCTGGAAAGGCGATTGAGAAGTCAATGGTTAGCGTCCCTTGTGCGATTACAGTTAGGGCCAACTCATTCGATGTTTCCCCACAAGGTGGCGATGCAGAAATAGTGACTGTGAATCAGAGCTCAGACGTTTCCGTTGCAGTGATAAAGGCACTTTCAGAAGCAGGAGAGAAGCTAGACGTTTCTGAAGCAGACGTAATCATCTCTGGAGGGAGGGGGATGGGCGATCCAACGAACTTCTCAGAATTATTCGAGATAGCAGACCTTGTCGGAGCAGCAGTAGGGGCCAGTAGGGCTGCTGTTGACACCTGGGATGAAATCCCCCACAGCATGCAAGTAGGTCAAACTGGGAAGACTGTGACTCCTAACCTATACATCGCTGTAGGAATAAGTGGGGCTATTCAGCACCTAGCTGGCATGAGGACTAGCAAGTATATTGTCGCCATAAACAAAGATCCGGAAGCACCTATTTTCGGAGTCGCAGATTATGGAATAGTTGCTAGCTGGGAAGATGCCTTGCCAGTCCTGAAAAGGGAGTTGGCGGCACTATTGTCAAACTGAAACCTGTTCCTTGGTGGTATCGGATCTTGTGGTTTCCACCCTCATAAGATAATCCTCTGTGACGCCTCCAGTAACATATATTCCGTCAAAACACGAGCAATCGAAGTTTGCAGGAGATTCTTCTTCCCCCGAGCAAGACTTGACTAAGTCGTCCAGATCTTGGTAAATGAGTAAATCGGCCCCTATTGACCTGCAGATTTCTTCGGTTGTTTTTCCGAAGGCAACGTACTCTTCTCTTGCGGGCATATCGATTCCATACACATTTGGGTGGATTATTGGAGGAGATGAAGAAGCGAACAGAACCTTGGAAGCCCCTGCTTCCCTAGCCATGCTTACAATTCTCCTAGAAGTGTTTCCCCTGACTATGCTATCATCTACGATTAGGATTGTCTTTTCTCTGAACTCACCATCTATTGTGTTGAGTTTCTTCCTAACTGAGTCCTTTCGTACCCTCTGCCCGGGCATTATGAATGTCCTTCCAATATATCGATTCTTGACGAAACCCTCTCGATAAGGAATTCCTAGTTCGTTAGAGAGTCCCAAGGCAGCAATCCTACCACTATCTGGAACTGGAATCACTGCATCTATTTCGTGTTCGGGAATGATTTTTCTAATCTTTCTGGCTAGGAATTCTCCCATCCTAAGCCTTGCCTGGTGAACTGAGACCCCATCAATTACCGAGTCGGGCCTAGCAAAGTATACATGCTCAAAGATGCATGGGGTGTGGGCAGTCTTTCTGTGGCAAATCTTGGAGTTTTGTTTGCCGTCCATCCTGAAAATAACGGCCTCCCCAGGGTAGACGTCCCTGTCCAAGTCAAATCCTAGAGCCTTGCACGTCACACTCTCAGACGAAACTAACCACTCTGTATATCCGCCAACTTCCCTCTTGCCCATGAATAGAGGGCGGATTCCGTTTGGGTCTCTGAATGCGACCATTCCCCATCCAGTAATTAGGCATACCACACTGTAACTTCCTTCCACCCTGAGGTGTGTCCTCTCTATCGCACGAAAGATATCATCGTCAGTTAGCGATTCAAGGCCACCTGGCCTTCCGTTGACTGATCTCTGAATTTCAGCAGCAAATAGGTTTAGCAGAGCCTCTGAGTCCGAGCTTGTGTTAATTCTCCGGTGGTCATATTCAAGAAGCCCTGAGATGATGTCAGGCGTGTTATTCAGATTGCCATTATGGGCTAGGCTTACCCCAAAAGGAGTGTTGGTATAGAAGGGCTGGGCCTCCGAAGAGGAGTTTGAGCCAGCGGTCGGGTACCTGACATGTCCAATTCCCATTGATCCGACTAGATTCTTCATATGCCTCTCCCTGAAGACGTCTCTAACTAGGCCATTTGCCCTCCTGTGACAAATATTTTCGGAGTCGCTAGTTACAATTCCTGCAGCATCCTGGCCTCTGTGTTGTAGAACGATTAGTGCATCATAGATGGAAGTGGCTACCTGGGAGCCATGAGATCCAACTATACCGACGATTCCACACATCGGATATCGTTTTCGGCTGGACAAACAAGACTTAGGGGTTTTCGTAGGATGGTCACTTCTTCTGCCACATTGTTCTATTTCTCTTGCTCCATCTAAATTTCCTAAGCCGGGAAGTTACTCCGTAACCACAGCTAGAGCATTGTCCCTTTTGCTTGTGATAGGAGTGTCGTCCACATCTCCTACATCGGATATGTGTCGACTTCTGCCTCTTACCCATACTAGGAGTACCCTTCGACATGCTAAATTCACCCTAGGACGACGCGGCCACCGACCGATTTGTTAAGAGGGTTATCCTAATCAACAGAATGGTGGTAATAGCTGCGAAAATTGGGAATAAGGACAATAATGCCCCTATTGAGCCTGACAAGGCAGACCTAAGTGAGAAGAAGATGCTTGCTTGAGTTTCCAGCATGATTACATTGGTGATTGCAATTGCAACAGTAGAGGCGATAAAGAGTGACACCTTATTCCTACTGAATCGGTTGTATGTCGAGATCGAGTGGGTCAAGTACAATGAAGAAGAGAGTAAAATTCCTGCAGATACTAGGAGAATCCGCCCAGAAAACTCGGTTTCCATCCTAGATCCCTCCTATCCTTCTCACTAGGATTGTCTTGACTAGTTCCTCTTCCTCTTTAGATAGTGGTTCTGACTCGGACCTAATGCCAGAAATTCTCTCTTCGATAATAATCCCAGATAATATGGGTATTGAACCGATAAATAATCCGGCAAGAACTATTGAGCCATGGGTAATTTCTTTGGCCATTTGTGAGTCAATTTTTGGAGATAAAAGCATCCATGAAGAACTGATGAAGATCCAACCTAGGATCAACTTTAGTTTCCTAGTCTTTCGATAATTGGGTGCTGAATCCAAAACCAGAAATGTTCCTATTGAGAAAGGGATCAGCCATGAGAACAAATCTATAATCGCCCCCTGCAATTCCCTTTCAATTCCCGGAAGGTTTTCTGGAGAAGAAATCGAGCCGATTAAACCCAACATCATCAATGGCATGCCAAACCTGCTTCTTTCAAATGCCGGCCCCATCCTATGGATACAGAAACCAATTAAGAAAAATAGAATGGAGGCCCAGAAGATCTCAGAACCTAAAGGCATATTGTCCCGAAAAAGTGCGAGCTCTTGTGTTTTTCTTGATCGTGGCTCTCAATCCTCCCGAATTGGCAGACTAGTTTCATATACGGGCCATCGGTGGCTCGCCGCGCAGAGTGATGCCAAGGTGAGCTTATGGTGAAGATGCCGAGGAAAGTAATGCGTTACAGCCCCTTTGCTGGCAAGCATACAGAGCACACTGTTGAGAGAGTCAAGAAGAAGAGGGCTAGTGAACTAAAGTGGGGACAACGGAGATTCAGAAAGGTTACTTCTGGATACAGAGGTTTCCCTAGGCCAAAGCCCTCTGGTGAGAAGCCGACAAAGAGGGTTAACCTAGTCTACAGGTGCACCGAAACGGGTAAGGCACATTCTCCGAAGGGCAAGAGAGCGAGGAAATTTGAGCTCGTTGATAATTGAGGTGTTTGTTCTTGTCCGGCCGTTTCCTAAGAGTTAGTTGCAAAGATTGCGGAAACGAGACTACTATCTTTGATAGGGCTTCTACGATTGTATCTTGCTCTATTTGCGGTTCAACCCTAGCTGAACCATCTGGGGGGATGGCCGAACTAACAGGGTGTACCGTTGTAGAGGTACTGAACTAGAGGGTGAAGCTTGGCGGATTTAGCTAACGAATGGCCTGATGAAGGCGAGCTTGTTGTCTGCTCAGTAAAGAGTGTCAAGGAGAACGGGGCATACCTAGATCTGGACTCATATCCCGGCAAGGAAGGATTCGTCTTCATTGGTGAAATTGCAACGGGATGGGTCAGGAACATTCGGACTCATGTTCGCGAGGGCCAGAGAGTAGTTGCCAAGGTTATTGGAGTCAAAAGGGACAGAGAAAGCATCACCCTCTCAATAAAATCTGTTTCGGAGGAAAGGAGGAGAGGTGCCCTTCAATCTTGGAAGAACGAGCAGAGGGCCTCGCAGATTATGAGAGTCGCTGCTGAAAGGGTAGGATGGGATGAAAAGGAGACTGTGGAAATTTCAGATCAGATGAAGGAGAGCTTCGGTTCCCTATATGGTGCACTTGAGGAGTGCTCAATTAGTGACACCGCGCTGTCAGATGCCGGATTCGACGGAGAATGGTTGAAAGTGGTCACTGAGCTTGCGGTCGAGAACATAGTGCCCCCGTTTGTTGAGATACGGGGCTTGTTTGAGATAGAGGTTTGGGGCCCCGAGGGTGTTGAAGCGATTAGGGGCGCTCTGGAGTCTGCCGAAGAGTGTGCCTCGATAGAAGAAGAGGTGACTCTGACGTGTCACTATGATGGGGCTCCAAACTACAGAGTAGATATCAGGGCACCTGACTACCCCTCTGCAGAATCTGTTTGGGAGGCGGCCCAGAAAGCGGCAACAGACAAAATCGGTTCTGTCGAGGGTTCGATATCGATTGAACGTCTCTGAAATATGCTAGAATAGAATATACTTCATGAACCTAGCCGATTCGCTAGATTCATCCATGGCAAGGACAAGGCTACAGCACTGCAAAGAATGTGGGACATTCGGACTTGGCTCCGAATGCAACGAGTGCGGCGGCCCAATGGAGTCCGCTGCGGCCCTCAAGTACTCTCCCGAAGATTCCCAGGGATCGAGGAGAAGGAAGAGGCAGGACGCGGGCAGCGATCAATGGATTGAGTCGCTTCCTAGTCCAAGAAAGGATGGTGAAGAGGAGTGAATAGATGCAGAATCCACTGGTTGGAAGGAGAAAGTCTTCCTGAGAAATGCATGATAATCGAAGCTGTTCCGGGCGTAGGGAATGTAGGGAAGATTTTGGTTGATGCGCTAATTCAAGTGCATCCTTCGAGAACGATTGGATGGATACTACATCCAGACTTCCCCCCTCATGCCACCATGGGATTAGATGGATTAATCGGGCCACCTAGACTGGATATCTGTTCAGTATTGCTGCCCGATGGGGTTACTCTTCTAGCAATTACTGGACTAATGCAACCGATGACTGCTTCAGGTCAATTCGAGGTGGCCGAGAAAATACTCGAAATGGCCAGTAGTTCTGGATCGACCTGGCTTCTGGTTCTCGCAGGATTGGCCTCGGAACCGGAATGCAGGTCCATCCACGTAGTTTGCTCGGATCGTGAAACTAGGGCTTCTCTTGAAAGGAGCGATATCGAGGTTAGCAAGGACCACCCCCAACAAGGAATGATTGGGATCGCAGGGATGTTGTTGTCCCTCTCCCCTACATCGGGAGTACCCGCTTTGGGGGTTGTGGGGGAAACCATGGGAGCTAGTTCTGACGTATTGGCTGCCGATAGAATGTCGAAATGGATTGAAGAAGCATTCGATGTGTCCCTGGGGCTAGATCTTGACACAACTAAGGAAACGGCAGCTAGACTAATGGAAAAGATTGGTTCCGGAATTTCGATTGAAGAGTACCTCGAATTGGATGAAAGTGAGGCTTCTTCGGACTTCTACGTATGATTTACAACTAGAATTTGCTCTGCCATTTCTGGGGTTTGGAGACCTGCCTTGGTGAATGCATCGGAGACTGAACTAAATGGCGAATTTGGAGATTCTGTGTTCATCTTTGCCCTAGTACTAACTAGTGACCAAGCTGACTTTTTCCCTATTCCTGGTATGGATTCTAGTTGACTCTGGGATGCTTCGTTGACATCGATTCCCAACTCGACTCCAGAAATACTCCTTTTGCCATGACCAGTGACAAGAACATCAGATCTGCTTTCTAGAGGAATTTTGTAAGGCACCCCCACTAAGATTGGATAAGCCCCAATCTGCCTTCCGAATGTTATTCCCGCGCTTCCATGAATTGATGGGTCCCTGTGGATTGGATCAATTACTTGTTCGGGTCTCCTAATACGGTTATCATGTGCTTCCCAACATATTCCCCTCAGGATGGTACCCTTTGGTAACATTTCTTCCAAAAGGGGTTTATCTATTTCGTCTCTAACTTTGGATTTGAATTTCTTGAACTGTCGATTGTTTACCTCTTGAAACGTGATTCCTTCTACTTGTCTGATGTTGATCCGCCTCAGCCAGAGGCCTTCTCTCCTTATGCCTCGTAAAAGATCCATATTCTTCTCGTATGTCGAGATTGTCTCGCCATTAAGGCCAGCGATGAAGTTCAAACCGGGTAGAAGCTTGGGGAGTCCGCGACTTCCCCTCTCCCTTCCAAACTCGTTGATTAGTCTGATTGCTGTACGAAGTTGGTCCGAGTCGCAATTGAGCCAATTCTCGGAGTGTACTAGAGGGTCGGCTGACTCAATCCCGAATGAAAGAACTGCACCATCGGATAATGTTTCTACGAGTGTCTTTGTAATCTCCGTAGATGGCTCTAGATTCTCAGCTATGATTGAGGGGTTTGCATTATCCACATGTAGGACTTCAAGACGCTCGTCATCCCTTATCTCATGGAGGACTCTAGCTATTGGTTCGGGCCTAGGAATTGGATATTCTAGTTCTTCCACACCTTCCGCGAAATAGGTGAAAATGTCTGTAGCACCACCTATCCTGACATTCCTCACCCCAGAGTCAAGTGCTACCCGAACTTCTCTGATTACATCTTCCTCTGATCTCCAAAGTGGGGTTCCTTTCTTAGGCTCGATGCAGAATTTGCAACCCCTCTTGAACCTGACACAACCCTGGTATAGCTCGAGCTCGTATGTCAAAGGTCCGGGCGACCCATCTTGGCATATCAAATCTGGATGCTGGGATACAGCCTTTGAGCTTGCGCCTGCTAGAGCCCATTCAGCCCATTGTTCTGCGGATCTCTTTCGATTCTTCCAACTTCCAGTATCGAGGAAATGGTTCAGAGATGCGTCAACATCCTGGACGGAGCAGAACAAATCCCTTCTGATAGGTGTCCAACCCGAGTACCTCCATTGTCTAATTGCCCATCCCCCGCAAAGGATTGGTATTCCTTCTGGAACTTCAGAAATCACATCATCGATCTCCCTTCTGCTTATTGGTGTTCCTCTGACATACTTTCCGGGGACAACTGCTCCGGCAAGAATCACTATTCCATCAATTCCTGAGAAGTCTATTTTTTCCTGACTAAAGCCCTTGGAAGGCTGTTTCTTGGACTTATTTCTAATCCTCCACTGATCGACTGTAACATATTCGTAATGAATTCCTCTTGAGTCAAGAACGCCGCAGATATATCTGATGTGAAAACCGACGTAGTTTGGAACTCCGAAAGCTGCTGGCTCGTCCTCATAACCATCGAACACCAACCAACGACCCATTTTCATGGTGATCGCGTGGGGAGTTGGACTTGACGATTTTCTCTATTTTCTACGTCTTCGCTTGCTCTTGCTTCTTCCACCAGAGGAAGACTCCTCTACTGAAATCTTCCTTCCCTTGAACTCTGATTTGTTCATTTTTTTGATAGCTGCCTCGGCGTCCTTCTTTTTGGAGAATGTTACGAATCCAAAGCCTCTTGGCTTCTTTGTATCCTTGTCCATTGCCAGATGGACATCTTTCAGCTGCCCGTGAATGGCGAAGGCCTCCCTGAGGTCTTCTTCTGTCGCTTCATAGGATATGCCTCCTATGAACAGCTTGATTCCCATCTGCTTTTGTGCCTTAGATCTCGCCTCCATCATTACCTCCCTCTCCTTTGCCAGATCTTCCTTACTTGCTTTTCCGGAGTCCACTTTTTCCATGCATTTCCTGCACCTAAGTGGCTTCCCGGGTGTTGGTTTGAATGGTACCTCGGTCTTTTCACCGCAGAGGGTGCAAATTGCTGGAAACATCTCCCTTCGTGACCTGCCCCCTCCGCCCCTTGTGGGAGAAGTCCTCCTTGCGGAAGCTGGAATATCGTGTGTCCAGCCCCTCCTGTGATCAGCTACGGGGGATAGGTATGGCCTAGCTCCATCGTGGCCAAGCATCGACTCTGCTTCCTCGGACCATCTCTGACCGGGACGGTTAAGCTTCTGGAGGTTGGAGTCTGCTGGTATCTCGAACCCATGTCCAAACCCGTTAGATAGTGCTCTGAAACCCCGATAGTTGCAGCGAGTGCATTCTACATTGAAGTCGTGAGTCTTGTCACTGGCCGCTAGAGGCGCTCCACAAGGTGGACATGTGGCGAATAGGACCCCAAGATCCGGGTCCCCCTTAGTCGATGCCTTGAGCATTGGTTCGACATTTATCACCTTGGCCCTAACAATGTCTCTCTTTCTCATTGCGTCACCGGCAGATGGGATGAATCGATCGACAATTTCTGAAACGTAAATGTCTGCGAACAGCTTCAGAGCTGGGATATCGCGATGGCCGCCTTCGTTTGTCTCAATGTGCAAGACCCTGATCTCAGCTGTTTTCTCGTTCAGCCTGTTAACCTGGCCAATCAGGATATCCCCCATCTTGGGAGTGTTTATCGGAGGGACTGATGATTCTACAGATATTACTCCTGATTGGTTAACTAAGTGTCCAGGTAGAACCGCTACAGCACCATTTTCGGAAATATGGATTCCCTCGCCTGCTTCGATTCCGGGGCCCAATTCGACTGGAGAGCCAGGAGTGACCCTGTCCCCAACTGTTGCAACCATCGGCCCGCCGACCGGAAGACCCCCTATGAACGGTCCGGAACGAGTCATTGGCTCTTCGGAGGGGTAAGGCGCCAGAATACGGCTCTAGTTCGGCCCCTGATCCTTGAGTGGTGACCGTAGGATGCAGGCAATGGAAAATCGCTCTCGCCATATCTCTGTGCGCCCCAACCTGAGTCAAGAAAGAATTTCTCAACATGAGATGCTTCAGAACTATGCATCAAATGGGCCTTTGCCCCTAAAGAAATTATGGCTTCCAAGAAGGGCCTATCAGCCCTTGACGTTTGCCTGCCCCAAGGAGGATTGGATATCACCAGGTCGAATTCTTGGGAGTTTATCTTGTCAGTTCCAATGCTAGTTTGTGAGACCTCTACCCTATCCCCTAAATCCAGGGATTGAATGTTTTTTCTGCAAACATCACACAATTCCTCATCTATTTCTAGAAGGATAGATGATCCGGCTCCAACCAGAACTGCCCCAATGCCCAGAATACCATTTCCTGAGCCTAAATCTGCCACCCTGCATCCGTCGAATATATCTTCAAATGCCATAATGTCACAAATCCACCTAGCTGCCAAGTCGCCATCCGTTTGATACTGTTCCAACTCTATATTTTTCTCACTGGAAGTTTCCAGCTTTGAGAGCTCGATTGCAAGTGAGCGGAGGCGCATGCAGCCGCATGGAAGGGGCATGATTGAATTTATCGAAGTTTAAATTCTTCATCATAGTTGAAATACTCTCGATTATAATGCTATAGCGTGGAAGCACTCGGGATGGGGTATATTGTCTTCGGACTATCACTTGGAGTAATCTTTGGATGGCTTATTTCGGGGAAAAAATCAGAATCCGAGAGTGATGATTCCAAACAGGAGTTAGCTAGGGTAAAAGCTATTCTTCAGGCTAGAAATGAGGCGTTTGAAAGCACTCGGGAACAAATGATGGATGCTTACAAGTTGGCGGCCGGGGAGGCTTTCGCTTCTGCGATAGAGTTGGCTGACAGAGAAAAGGAGGCTTCCTTCAAAACTGCAACAGATGG
>CEPK01061227.1_pt1 | contig 12773 bp, 20 predicted proteins | sample 356231 | NCBI WGS metagenome assembly CEPK01 (sample SAMEA2620259, study PRJEB7988) | marine metagenome | biome: marine biome (ENVO:00000447); feature: deep chlorophyll maximum layer (ENVO:xxxxxxxx); material: "saline water (ENVO:00002010), including plankton (ENVO:xxxxxxxx)" | depth 80 m
TATGTTCATGTAAATTTTATCAGATACTACTGCTTTCACAACTATCTCGTTATCCTTTGTTCATAACTAGCTTCTTTTTCTACCCACCAAGGCGGTTTTTCTCTTCCTTTCCACGAAGCAAAAGTAGCTTTATCTTTGTGATAAAATCTACGGTAAGCTGCTACTGCATCTTGGCCTTTGAGCTCGTCTGGCATAGCCTGAGCAAAAGGAGTGAGTCCATCTCTTGGTAAGCATAGTGGGTCTGGTAGCTTGAGTATGACACTATGCACTGATTTGTGGCTTTTTCCGTATCGGTATCCATACTCACTGTTGAGAGCCAATGCATAGCAGTATAACCACTCATAATTATCCAAGCTAGTACGACCCCAAATAGTGCAAGGGTGGTTATACATAGTTGGAAGGTATGGGAAATCTCGTTCTTCATTTTTCTTAGCCTCCTTCAACACAGCCCACTCTTCTGAAGTGAGCTTTCTCGGAATATACCCTAAATACTTATCCACCCAATGATTAGTACACAGCATTTGTGCGGCTTCTAAAGGCATTTTAACAATGTGCTTATCTACATGATATTCGGCACATTTATCTATGTCTGTATCTAAAACAAATATATTCATATCTTTCTTTTACTATCCTTTTTCCATTCCTCGGAAAACTCATAAAGTAACCAGGGGTAGTTCTTTTCATATAAAATACCCGCCCAACGCATAAGAGGACTAGGAGGTCTTGGTACTTCAAAAGGAAAATTAATATCCTCAATCCATACTAGACTTACTATATCCCTGTTTTGTACTTTATAAATAAGATGATACCTCAAGGGAACCATACGAGTTTTTTCATAACTAAAAACTTCTCCTTCAGAGTTTATAAACCTTTTAGAAGAAGATTTTAGTAATGAAGGAATATCATGTACTGCTTTTTTTAACGGATAAACGTTGGGATAAGGAGTCCTAAGTCTCCTCAGTCCCAACGTCTCTCCTTCGGTATTTTTATCGTCTAAACATTTTCCATCGGCGAAAAGAATCCCATCGATTTCTTCAATGTCAGCCTCTTGAGGCAAAACGTACAATGGAAATGTTAAGTCGGCTAATACCATCCATTCACTATATTAGCTATAATTATTATACAAGTGAATACGCCTAAGATTTCGTAAAACCACTTCCATCTAATTAACCATTTCTCCATATTGTTTCTCGAACTTTCCAAAGCTGTAATCTTCTCCTACATCGAAGTCACAGCCTACAGGGGCTCCTTCTATCACACAACCTTCACGGGGTTTTTGAACGAAGTATTTTAATTTTTCGCAGTAGTACTCAACTTCTGCGTCGGGTACTTCTGCGAGTATCGAGTCGTGTACAAGGGCAAAGATTCTACTCTTTAACCCAAAGTTTTTAATATGAGTATTCATATCAATAGCGCCAAGTAAATTAATATCACTAGCAGTAGATTGTACTAAGAAATTAATACCGGAGCGCACTTCATGAGAAGCAACTCCTTTATCACTACTAAAAACATTAGGGAGCCTGCGCTTTCTTCCAAAAATAGAATAGATATAACCATTCTTAGAAATCTCTAGTTTTTTGTCCTCTAGCCACTTCTTTAGTTTAGAAAACTCTCCGAAGTAATCGTTAATTACTTCCTGAGCTTCTGAAATAGAAAAGTATGTACCAGAGTCTTTAGTTACTTGAGCAGAAATCTTACTAGGACCTGCTCCATACATAATACCAAAAGTAACAGCTTTTGCTGCTTGTCTTTTAACAGAGTAATACTCTGCAACTTCTTCCACTTCACAAGGAAGATGAAATACAGTTTTAGCAATGGTACTATGAAAGTTTCCTCCTTGACGGAACACATCTTGTAATTTTTTATCCTTAGCAAGAACTGCTGCTACATACACCTCGGCAGTGGTCAAATCCATTGCAACAATCTGATGGCCTTCTTTGGCCTTGATACACCCCTTGACAATAGGATTGTCACGAGGAATTTGTTGCATATTTAGTTTGCCGGAGCTGCTGAGACGACCAGAAGTAGTGCCGTGCAGATTAAAATTAGTACGGAGATGGCTGTCCCTATCCAACTGCGGGATGATTTTATCAAGGTATGTATTCTTAATCTTGCTCTTCTGACGAATATCAAGAATGAATTTGGGAACCTCATGGTCTTCTCCTAGTTGTTGAAGCACTTCCGCATCTGTAGAATGTGCTCCTGTACCGGTCTTCTTTCCTGTAGGATTTAGACCGATAAAATCGAACAGTAACTTTCGTAATTGAACGGTACTGTTCGGATTGAATTCCTTGTCTTGAAATCTTTCAAACTCTTTAACTTCTTTGAATTTGTACAGTTCAAGCTCTGCATTACGTATATCATTCTCCATTAACTCTTGAGCTACCTCAAGGCGTTTTCTATCGAACGGCACACCAGAGTCTTGAACGTCTTTTAAGAATTGCATACCAGGAACTAGAATTTGACGATAGACTCTTCTAATCAAAGGGTCTTTGTCAAGCTCTTCTTTAAAATGTTTGAAGATACGAAGAGTTACAACTGCATCCATAGAAGCATAAACTTGTATCAAATCAAACGGTATCATTTCAAAGGTAAAGTCTCCTTTAAGGAGGCCATTCCTTCTACAATAGTCATCTATGAACTCATACATAGGCTTTTCATAATCTCCATAGGGAGTATGTTTAATAGCCAATCCTTTAAGTCCATGATTTCCAGGCACTTCGTTTAGCATATATGACATAAGCATTGTATCATCTATTCTAGGAAATTCAAAGTTAAAATGATACTCAAGCATTGCTAAGTCGAACTTAGCATTGTGCATAATAACACTCTTCTCAATAAAGAGTTTCTGCATTAGGCTAGTTACTTCGTCGTCTATACAATCAGTACTAATATATACTCCTGTATCTTCTTCATACGCCATACTAATCCCAAGAATATAGCCGTCCCGAGGATACAACCCTGTAGTCTCTGTGTCAACTGCAACATGGGTAGTATTACTATCAAGGGCTTTTTGAACCCACTCAAGAGCTTCTTGAGTGTCAGTAATACCATAAAACTTAGACTCATCTATTTTCACGTTAGTCAACTCGCCAGAGATGTAAGCTTTTAACTTAGACACTGCATCATCCCAAGTATCTTTAGACTCAGGCTTAAAAGCGAGCATGCCTGGGTTAATTACAGGAATAAATTTATCTGAGATAAGTCTACCACAATGTTCTGTAATAGATCTTTCTTTGGTAAAATGTTGAAGTGCTTCAGACCCTACTAGTATTATAAAGTCATAAGCATCAATGTCAATATCTATATCAACATCACGCTTAAGAATCTTTTTCTTAGTTCTATCTGAACATAAAGCAAACCGATCAAATTGAAAATCATTCTCGAAATGACGAATAAAATCGGTTTTACTTTCTACTTTTTCAACAAGTGCTACATTAGCCATATATAAATTCCTTTAAGTCCTCTACTCTTTGTTGGGTTAAATCTCCCGGATCTGTTCCTCTTGCTATAGGTAGTATATTACTGAATAACTGAGCTTCGTCACATAGTTCTGCTACTTTTTCTGCAGCACTTTGTCCCGCGTCGTCTCCATCAAAAAAGATGTGTATTCCTTGTACACCTATAATTTTCAATAAAGATATCTTGTAGATATCCATATTATTAGTTCCAAAACAGCAAACGGCATTTGTAAGGCCCTTATCTATTAAGTTAAGAGCATCAAAAATACCTTCTACTAAAATTATTGTTCCTTCTATAATATCTGGCATAGCAGGAAACAAAGGCATTTTACTACCACGAGGATGTATCATATACTTCGGTATAATATTACTATTCAGTCCTCTTCCTAAAAAGACTCTAGTTTTTCCAGACATATCTTTTATAGGAAACACAAGCCTGCCTGCATACTCTTTTTGAACGTGAGTAAAGGCTTCATACTTAGCAAGTGTTTCTGCAGAGATACCGCGAAAACTTCCCACGAAAGGCATAGCTTTTGCAGGCATCTTTAGTCCTACATTTTCTGCTCTAGTCTCAGTAATTTTAGAACGTAGTCTATGTAATCTGACTTCTTTTGCACTCTGAACTTTGCCGAAATGTGTAAAGATATTACCGCGAAAACCACAACTAAAGCAGTGCATAACGCCCGTAACCTTATCTACACGAAGAGAAGGATTATGGTCATCATGGTCTGGATTTAAACACTTGATCTGAAAGTCTTGTCCAGATACAGTGTATACCAGCTTTTCTTTATTTAAAAGTTCTATTACATCCATTTATATATTATCTCAAATTTTAAGAAAAATGTCAAGATTTAATTATGGGAAAGATAGAAGCAATCACCTCTGCTACTGCTAATGCAATTTCTGAGTGCTCTAGTTGAGTGCCGTTTTCTTTTCTTAATTCAACATAATGAACCCAGCTTCTTAATGTACCATTCACATAAAGCCTACTTACTGTATTTCCTTCAGGCAGTATTGCTCTTGCTTGTTCTTTAGCTATACCGTTTTTAATAGCCCACTCGTAAGCCTCTGTTGCAGTTTCTATTACTACTTCCTGCTTCCAAGCCCATTCTTCACGTAATTTTGCATCTTCTGTAGGAATACTATTTTGTCTGTTCTTAGGATCTTGTAGTCTTGCTTCCCGTATCTCAAACTGTAAGTCTTTTGTAGGATCTGCGTATCTTTGAGAAAACTCTTGAAAAGCAAAACTTCTATGTCTTAGTATCTGACGTGCAATATCACGAGTTGTTTCAATTTCTAAACACGCACTTACCATTTCTAAAGGAGACCAGTGTTTGTGTTTGATTAAATACTTTACTAATTTTTCACTAGTTTCTTTATTATTTTGGTTTCCAGGATTACTAACTCTAGCACAATAAGCTACCAAATCTAATGCTGATTCATTATAGTCAGGCGCTTGACTGTGACTAATTAATTTAACTTTCATTTTTATTTTCCTTTTTTATATGCCGGTACAACTATCTAACATATATGTGACTATTACTAGTATAAGAAAGCAAAGCCAAACTTTTCCTTCACTCATCTGTATTACTCCAAGATATTATAGTGTCTTTTTGTATATCTTCCCATTTTTGTCGATCTATATCCCACATAACTAACTTATCGTTATTAGGATTTTGTATTAGCAGATAGTCCTGATCTTGCAGTGTCCCTCTAATCTTTTTTGTATTTCCAGATATTAAACTGGTGTATTCAATAGTTACTATGCCTTTGCTTAAAGCTTCAATTATATTAATCATCAATCTCCATCTCTTCTTTTAGCTTGGCCTTTTCCATAGGATTAAGAGCAGACCTTGGCCCAATTTTGAGAGTGTCCCATGCCATTTCACTTGTGAAACTATCCATAGATCCATTACGCATTTTCTTACAATCAAATGTTATACATGAGTCTACTTCCGTCCATGTTTCCAGTGCAAAAGCAGCATCAGCCGCATCAAGGATGCCTTTTGCGAAGCGTGCTTCGCCAGTTGCATCGGTTTGGTAAGGAGAAAAGATGAGCACACCGTAATCTTGTGCATACTGTTTCAATGCCTTACTAACTTCGATTTGCTCTGTCCAATCATACTGACCATTACGTCCTGGAGTACTTGAACGTTTGACTTGGTTTAAATAGTCAACTATTACTACTTTTATATCCGATACCGATATCTTATGCTCTATTTCAGATTTGATCTTCGCTAGAGTAAGAGAAGGTTCATATACTATATCCATTTGTGTAGGTCTTAATTCTAACTTAGTAACATCTTGTTGAAACTTATCAAAATCTCTTGTCTCTAAGTAACGATTCAGCGTTTCCTCGCTCCCTTCGAACCTTCCAGCTTGAAACTTAGCGAGTATATCGTATTCTATATCCGATATCATTCTCTCATTTATCCTCTTTAGAGGAATACCTGTAGCGGTAGAAACCATTCGTCTGAATACTTGTTCTTTAGTCATTTCTATTGTAAAATATAAAGAACTCGCATCGTTTAAGTACTGATTTACTGCAATATTTGTACAGGTAAAAGATTTACCAGCACCTCTTCTACCTCCAAGAAGTATAAGATCCTGTTTGGTAAATCGCATTCCTTGGTCGTATTCATCATTCAGACCTAAAGGAATATAACTTTGAATATCTTCTTCTGTTGCTAAAATAGATATTTTTTGCATACTAACAGATTCAGTATCCAAATCAACTTTATTTCTTAGAGTAAGAACTATCTCTTCCATAGCTTCTATATTCTCTTCGGCACGAGACATTGCTACAGAGTTATCCAAATACTTATCTATTTCATCAAGTATTTCTCCTTGAGTGTATTCATTTTTTAGATACTCAAGAAGAAGGTAGGGTTCCGATTCTATGTCTAAAGATTTTAAGGCTGTTACTTTTTCTTTTACTTCCCTACTGGGTACACTAAGTAGTAAATCATCAAAAGTAGGTAAAGCGTTTTCCAGCTCAAAATGTTTAGAGATAGCACGGTAAATACTATGATATTCTTTGGGTAAATAATGAAGTTGCAGGTTCCCCCAGGTTTCTAAATCCTGTTCGGTAATAACAGAGCTGAGTAGGGCTGAGGCAATATTCATCTAATATTCTTACGTTTTTTGAAGCCAAAGAAAGGCGGACACCGCTAAGTATCCGCCTATCAATTGAATCAAAAGACTCTTAACCTGCTGCTTTTTCTTTTTTAGCGGCTCCGTCGTAGTCTTGTGCGATGAGACCTCGTCGAGTAAGCATAGTTTTAACACCACGCTCGGTTTTACCAATCTCTTCTGCGATTTCCTCTACCGTCATATCGGAAATATCACCAAGCTCAGTCAACGGATCGACTGTATTAGCAGATTTAGTCTCCCTCTGAGGAGGGATAGCTTCAATCTCTCCTGTGCGCAGGAAGGACAATGCTTTTCCGCGAATAGAATTAACAGGCCTTTCAAGGGCGTCTGCGATGTCTTCTACAAAAGCACCGTCATTTACCATTTCCAAGAACGTAGCTTCTTCGTCTTCACTGTAAGTACGAACGCTAACAGGCTTCTCAGCCGGCTTTACATGGTCAGTGAGTTCCATGGAAAGAATTTTTCCTTGGATTGATTTTGCACTATACTTTCCGCTAGCGAAAGTTTCTGCAATTTCTGCATAAGTATATATGCCAGAGTTGTCCTCAACAAAAGAGGCTAAAGTAGCTTCTTCTTTTTCAGAAAAGGTACGAGTGCTGGCTGCGGAGGCCAATTCCACTTCGTATCCCATTTTCCTCAGTTTTGAGGAAACTGAACGAGAACTTGTTTCAAGCGATTCTGCAGCGTCTGCAACGGTAGCTTGAGATACCGGGCTTTCGTCACCGACAAAGCTGGTTAGCTGGTCGGTACGATCTTCAGTCCACTTAGGTACTGCCATATCAAATCTCCAAAATATTTGTTACTATTTTTATTCCCATTGCCTCTGCTTTTTTAGTTTTGCTTGAAGCAATTCCACTTTCATTAACTAAGACTTGCGTCTTTTTAGTTATGTTATCTTTCAACACAAAGCCTTTTTCAGCTAAGAACGGTTCTGCTTCTTTCTTGGTTTTAAAAGAAGCTAGCTTACCAGATATTACAACCTCTACCATATTATGACTAAGGTTTGTTGTTACCTTCCAAGAGAAAGGCAGTAACTTCCAGTTTGTAGTCCTCTTCCAATTAAGAAGATTTTCCGTTGTTTTTGGTCCGAGTCCTGCTTTATTACAAGTTTCCGTTGTAATCTCATCTATGTGAGATACATACTTACATATCTTCTCTGCAGCAGTCCGGCCAAACAAGGGTATAGAAAATGCTGGGAGCAAGTCTTGTAATCCTGCTCTTTTACTGTATTCTATTTCTGACAGCAGTTTGTCACTAATCAACTTACTACCCAGCTTTAACTCTACAAAATCTTTATCTATGGTATAAATTTCGTCAAGAGACTGTAGCCCTAACTTAGCTATTGTTTTTGGTCCCAAACCTTTTATTCGTAAGGAACTAGCAAAGTGTTGTATAATCTTGTCACCTTTTGCACCACAGCTAGAATTGATACAATACAGCATATCGTTTCTCCACTCAACCTCTCCCAAACAACTTGGACATTGTGTAGGTGGAGTTATTTCTTTTAGCATGTGGTTCTTTCCCAAAGTGAGTATATATTATAACAAAAGTAATCAATAAAAGTCAAGATTTATTTTTTCACACGTCCGGTAATTCTAGGAATTATATCTCCCGATCTAATCACACTTACCTGACATCCGATTTCTAGATCCAAACTTTCGATGTATTTCATGTTATGTAACGTAGCTCTACTTATAGTAGCGCCATCTATTTCTATAGGCTCTAGTATTGCTACAGGAGATATTACTCCTGATTTTCCTACTTGCCATTCAACGTCTGTAAGGGTTGTTTCTACAGCTTCCTTTCTGACTTTATACGCAAAAGCCCCTCTAGGATGGTGCGCTGTATACCCCAACTTCTCAAAAATTTTGTTAGAGTCTAGCCTCCAAACTATACCGTCTTGAGGAAACTCATTCCAGTCCCTATCCAGAACAGTGCTAAATCGTAGACCTTGTAATTTTGTCATATCTCCAGCATAGCTGTTAGATAAGTAAGGCATAACACCGTGTGCGACAAAGGTCAAGTCACGAGAGAGAAACTCGTTTATATCCTTCAGGTTCAAAGCACCTGCAGCATAATTACGAGCATTGGGTATTGTTTTGGGAGAGACAATCTCTCCCGTGACTTGAATTTCTTTGTCTGTTATAGGCACTGTTTTAGGTACTAGAAAGCATACTGGAGAAAGAAACTTAGAAGTAATATCTATACCTTCTTTTCCATCTCCGCGTGTTAGTACTCTTTCTAATACTCCCTGTTTATACTGTAAAGCTACTGATGCTCCATCAAGTTTTGGAGTAGTCAAAACACTTTTATCAGAATAAGAAGCTAGAGGGTGCTCTCCCGAGTCTGAGAAGTGCTTTTGTAAGCTATACATTCGATACATATGCTTAACTCTAGCACCATCAAGATTATATCCTACTTTATTCCAGTCATGCTCTTCTGCCAAACGATCAAACTGTTCGTCAGACATAATAGGAGAACCTTCATAATAAGCTTTACTTGCTTTTTCTAGTAGCTCTATAACTTGTGCTTTTAATCTCAAAATGCTTTCCTCAACTTTCTAAAACATATTATCTCAAAAAACAGGGAAATTGTCAAGAACTATTATAAGCTTCGGTAAAAGCATCCTGGAAATGTTCAAGTATCCTATCTCTACTTTCAGCAAGAGACAGGATTTCTACTAATCCGGTAAATAGTTCGTAAGAATTAGTAAGGTCAAGCGGCATTGCTATACCATCTTTTGTAGGTAACCAATCTTCTTCAAAGCTCAAATAATACTTCCTTAAATGTAAATACTCTCTTCCTCTAAACGTATTTACGGTTAATCTTATCTGAAATGCCCCGTCTTCTGAAACATGAACTATTCGGCTAAATTCTTCAGGAGCCTGCCAAATATCCATCAGCGTTCGTTTTTTAGTACTGCAGCGAGAGGAACAATGCTAGTTACTTTTTCAGGTTTCAGTAAGCGGTAAGAATCAGTATCCCAGCAAAAAAGTAAAACACTATCATTACTTTCTTTTGCTCGATTCTTTTTAGCTTGAATATATTTTGGCGAAAAATCTAAAGTACAAACATTATACTTTAGTTTGTTTGAATTAGTACTCCTATAAGTAATTATTGCATCGCCATACTTATTAACAGTATCTATAAAGTCTTGTTTAGTCACGGATTTTAATTCCTAATCAATCCGCATCAACAAGGTGTTAGGTCATTTCTTTGGGTAAGAAAAAACTCGGGGAGTATTTCATCCCCGAGTTCGGACTAGCTTTACTAGCTAGTCATTTATGGAACGGATTACTCCGGCCAGGTACTGAGCTGCTTTTCCAGACAACTTGTCAATAATATCGTTATCAACAGTTTGCCCCGCGTCTGTAATAGCGGCAATCAGTTCTTCTTGCATAGCAGCCTTGCTTACGCGGCCACCGCCAGAGGAACCACCGTTCCCATTAGAAGCTGGAGTCTTCTTAATATATACTCCTGCTTTAGTAAGAATCATACGGACTCCGTTTGGACTTTCGTCTAACTCTTCCGCTATGTCTTTAACAATTTCCATACTAGTCTCAGGAGTCGGGTTTGCCTCCTCGTACATAGAAACTGCTTCTGCTTTTTTATCGTCATCCCACGCCATTTTTATTTCTCCAAAAATGTCTAAATATTATGTCAAAAAATAACCTACATGTCAAGAACTATTTTTAAGTAGCTTCTAAAATAGCTTTGTACTGTATGTCCTCTGCCCTTTCGTCTGTCCACTTGTGCCCACAATCCCAGCACGTCATAGCTGGAACTATGACAGCTATTTGCCTATTGTTATATAGGAATTGTACTATTTCATTCTGTTCCTCGTATTCTACTGAGTTACACTGAGGGCAATTATTCACTTTATATTCCTCCTACCTTTTCCTAGCTAAATTAAGATTTAACTTAAGTTTGCTATTTTCTTCCTGCAATTCTTTGATACGTTGATAAGCTGAATATAACTGTTCATTTAAGTCAGCTACGTTTTTCTTATGAGCTTCTTCTTCAGTCATCCAACATCTCGATTGCGTCTTGTTTCTCTTTTGCATTTGCTAGAATCTCCACTTGAGCATCGATAGCAGCCAAAACGTCTGGGTGCTCTCCAATACCCACTGGGTTTGTGAGATAAATCTCAATATTAGCCCGGGCTTCTGCAATGATGCCGTCATACTTAGACACCAAAGCATCCAAAATCAAATCTCTATCAACAGCCATTATTCTTTTCCCATTAATCCATTTATAAAATTAGTTAAAAACGCTTCTCTATTCCACAGAATTAGAAGGTTAAAAACTCCAAGTATTATACAACCGATAAAAAACAATATTCCTGCAAAGAATATTGTATACCAGCTTCTTAGTACAACATTACTATTATCATGCAAGCGAAGGTACTTCAGCGCAGGCATGAAAATAGCCGTAAAAGTCACTACAGCTCCTGACAAAGCAAAAGCCGCGTAAAAAATCATCATTTCCTCTAAATTCATACATCGTCCTTATTACTAAGATTGCCAAGGCACTCCGTTCTCTTTTTGAGGGTTTTTTGATTCAGCTATCTGTGCCGCAACAGCGGTCTCTACGTTAGAAACAACATTTGCTCCTAATATTGTTTTTGCCCAGCCAATTACTATGTCTTTAGTAACATCAGCATAAGCAATAAACTTTTTTAGGTCATTAACAGGTAGACTTTCTACTCCATAAACTCTACCCACATGATCTCCTACTACTTCATAACACTCCCAGTGGATAGCATTTATAACATCAGATTTATCTCCAAAGGTTCTATGTCTTTCTAAGTTAGTTATATCCCAAGTTACGGCCATTTTACTTCTCCTTAAGCCCTTAATCTTTGTTCTATATTTACACCATAGTTTACAAGATGTTTCAGGCTTCCCAGTTCGTAAGCTAACTGATGTGCGTTGAACCCTAAAGGTCTTGTTCCAGCCCACCAATTTGCATACATACCTTCTTTCCACTCTACCATTTCGTACACATATACCTCGTAGCATTTTGCTCCGTACTTCGATACATAATCCATCCTGGTATCTTCTTTTGTAACTATTGCTGCAGAGTTATAAAATACACTCCACACTATTTCATTTTCTGAAAATTCTTCGGACACGCACTGTTCAGGAAGCATATATGTTCCTGCTTTTTCTTCGTCTTTAGAAAGTTTCTGAGGAACACCCACTCGCTCTATTATGTTTTTAACAAAAGAGGGAGAGCGAAACATATAAGAAGCAATTTCAGAAACTGGACTACCCGCTAGGTAGCCTTCAATAGCTGTTATTATTTCATGTTTGCTTGCAGGTTTTCCTCTGTTTTCTGCTTTTCTTTTATCCCTATAGGCTTTTTTATCTATGTACTCTTCTATAATAGTACTAAGCCTTTTAGTATTATAACTAATGTTTAATATAGCACATGCTTCCTTTTTAGTAATCGGACTTTCTGCATCAAGCAGCTCTATTACATGCTGTATATTAGAATTAGTTAGTTTTTCGTGTGCTTTCTTTTTTACGCCTCTAGGCACGAGGATCTTCTCCAATACTTCTACGCAGATACCATATAGCTTTTCTTATGTCTTCTTCTTCCTTTCCCTTTAGGTGGGCTCTCCAAACATACTTAAACGCATTGATTCTGCAATAATCTTGTACCTCATCTTCTCCAAACGCAGCAGCCATAGCATCTATACACTCAATAGAGTCATCCCTGCTATAGTGCTCAGGAAGATTTACAGGATCATAAATGTCTGTTGTCAATATCCCCTCCTTTTAGTTTGAATTTCTGTAAAATTTCTTCAGTCTGTTTTGCAATTTCTAGCTGTTGAGCATTAAGGGCTTTTTTCTGTTCTTCTACTGTGGGGTATTTCCACCACCAAATTATATCACCCATATCTGTTATCTCCTTAGCCATTGGTATGGCAAAATTTATTACCCAAAAGTAACAAACCCAACCGTAACCAAGTACGGCAAGTATAGAAAGTAAATTATATATCACCCTCTTGTCTGTTTTCGGACCGAAATGCTTCGAATCCGCCTGGGTATCTTGCTTCTAATTTTCGAATGTTTTCTCGAATTACTTCTTCTGGAGTCACATTTAATGCATAAACAGCCTGCATCCAATACCACATGATGTCTCCTAGTTCTC
>CEPK01178577.1_pt1 | contig 12767 bp, 13 predicted proteins | sample 356231 | NCBI WGS metagenome assembly CEPK01 (sample SAMEA2620259, study PRJEB7988) | marine metagenome | biome: marine biome (ENVO:00000447); feature: deep chlorophyll maximum layer (ENVO:xxxxxxxx); material: "saline water (ENVO:00002010), including plankton (ENVO:xxxxxxxx)" | depth 80 m
GGGTATAAATAATGGCTCATTATCAAGCTTATAATTAGATATATGTTCTTGTCCTTCACTTGAGGTTATCCACTTATAAAACATATTCGCCTCATCATGGTTAATATTTCTACAATGATTCTCATTTATTAAGACTATACCGTATTGATTTCTTAATAAATCATCATTTTCATATAAAATTACGTGATTTTGCTTATTTTTGAACTTCAACCAAGTTGCACGATCACTGTAAGTGTATGCGTTCATCCCGACAGCAACATTAAGGGTAGCACCCATACCCTGTCCAGTTTCTAGATACCACTTATGAATTGAAGGAATAGGCTTAGAAATGGCATATGAATTCCAAATATTGAGTTCAGATAAGTGGGTGCCACTCTGATCGCCCCTTGAAATAAAAAATGGCGTAGATTGATATATTCTAGAAAATGCGTCAGAAACGTTATCTGAATTAGATATCTTTGCAGGATCAGATGATGGACCAATTAGCACAAAATCATTATACATAAGGTTTGAACGATGTTTTCCATAGCCATCTGCTACAAATTGTTCTTCAAGATTTTTAGCGTGTGTAATAAGGACGTCGCCATTACAATATTCTGCATTTTTAATGGCATGACCTGTCCCGGTTGCTATTACATACGAATTTATATCATATTTTTTCTCGAATATAGGTAGTAAATATTCATAAAGACCGGAATCTCTCGTTGATGTAGTACTCAGTATCCTTAGGTCTGCAAAAGTAGATGAAAAAGGTATTATTAATAATAAACAAATAAATTTTTTCATACTATTTTTCCATTCGATATAAATACAATATCATTAGAAAAAAATAAAGCATCTTCATTAGAGTGAGCTATTAGAATAATTTTTTTATTTTCTGAATAATTTTTTAATAAATCTTTAGAATAGTTTTTATAATATTCATCTAGATTATTGAATGGTTCATCAAGGAATAATATTTCAGGATCATTTATGAGTGACCTTATAAGTGATATACATTGTTTTTCGCCTAGAGATAATTCATTAATATTAATTGATAAGTACTTAATTAGATTAAATTGATCTAAAATATTTTTAATTATCTTAATATTCTCAGCGTATGTATTATTGTTACAATATATGCAATGTAGTAAATTATCTTTAACGCTTCTATTAAGAAAAATATGATTTTGAAATAGGAAACCTATTTTACGTCTGTTTTTTTTATTTAGGAATGTAATATGACCTGAAGTAGGCTTAATTATGTTTGCAATGAGTTTTAAAAGTGTTGTCTTCCCTGCTCCATTTGCTCCCATAAATGTGGTAGTTCCCTTGGAATCTATGTTTAGAGAAACATTTTTGATAATTTCTTTATCGTTTATATTATATGAAACATTTTTGATACAAATCATAAATTTTTTTATTTTAAAAATGTTTTAAAATAATAAACTATAAAATTTATTATTAATGAAATTAACAAAAGCGTAATTCCCAGACTTAAGGCCATAGAGAGATCACCTTTTGATGTTTCAACAACTATACCAGTAGTCATTGTCCTAGTTAAATACGAGATGTTTCCACCAACAATTATTATTGCACCTACCTCCGATAGTGCTCTGCCAAATGCAACGAGAGTATTCAGAATTATGTTTAATTTACATTCCTGTATAAGCGTTATGGTTTGTTTTAATTTTGATGCACGTATAGATATTAAATATTCTTTTAAAATATTGTATGAATAATCAAATGATTCTTTACATAAAGTGATTAATATTGGTGTTATTAAAATCACTTGAGCAATAATCATTATTTTTACTGTATACAATAAATTATAATTGCTTAGAATCCCATTATTTGAAAATAAAATGTATAGTACTAATCCTATCACTACAGGTGGTAATGCTAAAAGAGAGTGAATTATAAGCATTAAGATATTTTTGAGTTTAAAATTATTAATTGTTAAATATGCAGCACTCAAGATTGAAAATATTGAAGCAATAAACGTAGCGGTTACAGAGACAAATAACGATAATGCCACAATGTCTATATAGCTTGATTCTAAAGATAATATTAAAGAGAAACTATCGCTAATCATTTAGCAAATATTTATTTTAGTGAATAGTATAGAGTTTTAAAGAATTTATACGGTATGAGTAACGTTGCCATGAATAAAATAATTTTAATTGAAAACCTTATCTTATTTGCTTTTTTATAGGCATCGAAAGAACTTAAGTATTCCCCTTTAATTTGGAGAGATTTTGCTGCATTTAACCATACTCTTGAAATTGCTAATTCTTTAGTCGCCGGATCAAGTAAATTGGTTTTTTTAAAATGTTGATTTAATACATTTATTGTGCTTTGAGCATTAAAAATAATATCGTTACTTTCTGATTTATCATGTATTCTGAAAGCCCCAAGAGGCTGATTTATAAATGTAATATTATCGTTTATCTTGGACACATTTAACCACATATCATAATCCTCTGCCGTGATTATTTTATCGTCCTCTCTAAATAATCCCGCTTCTTTTAGTAAATCTTTTTTAATTATTACCGCTGATGTAGAAACTGTACTAGAGCCTAGGGATAACATTTTTTTATACTGAAACATGTTTTTAGGGCCATAAGTCTTATTAATACTTCCATTGGAATAAAGCCATTTTTCTGCATGACATATTATTAGAAAATTATCTGATTTGATTTCATCGACACACTTCTGTAATTTATTTTTATACCAAAAATCATCTGAATCTAAAAAAGCAACATAATCTCCGCTTGACTTTTCAATCCCTAAATTTCTTGATTTAGCAATAACCCCATTATTATTTATTTGATAAATAAATATTTTATTAGATTTATAGCTTTTAACTAAATCAATAGTATTATCAGTTGAATTATTATCTATTACTATTAATTCCCAATTCATATAGCTTTGATTTATCACAGAATCAATTGCCTCTTTTAAATACGATGAGGCTCTATTATAAGTCGGAAGTATTATTGAAACTTTCATAGCTTTTTAATATTATTATGAAATTGTAAAAATTTTTCACACGAAGTGAGTTTTCTATCTTCTATATATTTACTTGATAATTCAGATATATTTTTATTAAATTCTTTCAAGTATGAGTGACTATTATTTATATTCTCCAATATATTTATACATAGATCTTGATATGTTGATATCTCTTTCCCAGGCATAATTTTTCTCAAGTCTTCAGCAAATCCTTTTGTATCATTAATTTGCTTATAATCTGGTATTATGAATAGTTGAGGTTTTTTAAGTATAGAAAAATCCGTTGACAATGTACTATAATCCCCAACTAATAAATCAATTTCTGTCATAAGTTCAATATTGTCAAATAGATGATTTTCGTTATTATCAATAAATCTTATATTCTCTGTTTCTTTAAGCCCCATATTAAAATTACTCATCGAATGATAACTGTATAAAAAAAGTAAATTGTTTTTTGTGAGAAATTTATTAAAATCATTTTCATTAAATTTATTTATATCGATAATAGGTAATGTAGATCTGTAATCTCTAAAGGTTGGTGTGTAATAAATAATTTTTTGGTTTTTATACTTTGATCCAAAAATATTCTTAATTATATTTTTCTTATTATATTTTTTTTGAATATATTCCTCATCGAATAATACATCTTGTTTTGGCGTACCTAATATTTTTATTTTTGATTTTGGTAATACCAATTGATTGACTCCTATGACATCTCTTGCATATTCTGTGCTCAAAGAAATAAAATCATATGAATTTATATCAGAGATTAGTTTGAGAGTTTTTTTCACATCGTTAGATCTTTCAATTGTAAGCTTTGGCCCAGTACCATGCATCGTACATATCTTAATAATATTTTTATCATTAGAAATAAGACCAAATGGATCATAATATGAAGTTCCAGAAGAATAAATTACTCTAGATTTTAGAATTACAAATAACTTTTTAAATGGATTATCATTAGAAATATACCTATAATTCAATGATTTTAAATGATTTATAACTTCTTTAGATTCCGTAATCCAGTAACATTTGTCATTTGAATGAGTATTAAAGTACTGATATAAGTATTTTGTATTTCCAGAATAACGATACATATCTGATGCTATAAATAACGCTATGTTTTCTTTTTTAACAAATATCCTTAAAATACCAAAAATTGGCATTAGAACGTATGTAATAAGCTTTTTAACTCTCAATTGGTAAATTTTCTCTTATTCTCGAGACAAAATTTAATTAAATTCTTTATCTCGCTTTTGTGATCTATAGGAGTTAGCCAACCATGATTTGCTATCTTTTCGTTATCAATAATAAAACTGCTTGGGTTGCTCTTATTTCTACCTTCGCCGGGTTCGATTTTTATATTCATTGATAATTGATTATGAAGTTCTTTTGAAACTAAACGAATAAATTCAATAATTTGTACACTTTTTCTCGAAGATATATTAAATATATCAAATACCTCATGTTGATTATCGTTAATGATATTTCCTATAACTTCAGTGAGTGTACCAATTGGAATAAAATCCTTATAATCGTCCCCTTTAGTTCTCAGAACTATCTTTTTATTTATAATTGCTTGTCTACACGCGTCTAAAATTACTAAATTCCAGCAATCTGACATGTGGTGGACAGGATGACCATAGCCATTGCTAATTCTGAGTACAATCTTTGACATATTGTTCTCGGAACATTTATCTCGTAAATAATTTTCAATTAGATATTTTAGCTTGCCATAGTCGCTAGATGGATTAACGTTCGTATTTTCTGTGATAACTCCATTGAAGTTTTCTGAAACAACTCTTATAGATGACAAAAAAATAAATTTTTTAACATTTTTTGAAATGGAAGCCATGTCTATTAGGGTTTTGGTCTCTTCATAATATCTTTTAGATATATTTATATCTTTTGAGTCAATTGCATTAGGACTAGAAGCATGAATTATAATGTCATGATCTAAAATATCTTGATTGAAATCATTTTGATTTTGATAATTAATCGTGTATACAGAATCAGCTTCTAGGATGTTCTTTATGTTTCTTCTGCTTAAAAGAGTGACGCTATTATGTTTACTCAGAAATTTTGCTAATCTTCCTGCCAACAAACCACTACCACCTGTAATTAAAATTCTCAAATTATTCTTTTCCAACATTATTGTAAAAGCAATAAACAAAATAAGGAACGTAACTAAATAAAAGAAATGCAATAGAATATTGCATATAAAATTGGCAAAAAATAGACAAAGGCAAACACCAAAAAATATTATATGACATCAGAAATAAATTTACTTTGTTATGATTAGTATATTTTTTTGCTAGTATTTGATAACAATGAGTATTATGAGGTGTTGTTATATATGATAGTGACGATAATACACTATTAGATGATCTAAATCTGTAAATGAATCTTGCAAGCAATACATATAAAGAATCAGCAATAAAAATCGTAAGCAATATTAATGCAACTGAAATATGATTAAAGGTATTAATATTATTAGTGATATATGTGCTATTAAATAAAAGAATTGCAATCAACATTCCAAGCATATAGCTCCCAGCATTTCCTAAGAAGATTTTTGATGGTTTAAGATTATAGAATAGAAATATTATCAATGGAATTATAAATAATATTAATGCACCAGAAGAGTAAAAATTTTCTAATATTATAAATGATACTAATATAAAAATTGCTTGACTTGTTGCTAGTCCATCTATTCCATCCATAAAGTTATATATGTTGATAAAAAATACGAGGAAGCTGATCCAAAAAATAATTTCAAACATATTAAGTTCATATGAATTTATAACCAATAACGTCGATATCACAGTTTGACTGAAAAACCTAAAGGCTTTAGATAGTTTAAATTTATCATCTAGATATCCAAGTAATGCAATTAAAGTTAAACTTATTATAGGCGAGTTAATACTTAATGAATGTGCATGAATAAGATATGGATATAAAGTCACACATATATATGTACCAAGAATTGCTAAACCACCCGATGATGGTATTACTTTGCTATGCATTCCTCTCTTTGATGGCGTTGCTAAAGATATAGGATATTTAATCAATAGATTAATTAAGATAAATGCTATAAAAGCCACAAGAGTAATTTGTAGTATTACTATCAACACTAGTTTAAAAGTATCTCTTTAATATTTTGATTAATTTGAGTTTGTGGAAGATTATTCTCATCTATATTCATATACTCTGGAATAAAGTTCTTAATAGATTTTCTATATGAATCATAAGGCATGGATACTAACTCATCAATTTTCGTCTCTAATTGATTTATTTGAGAATATTCATGAATAAATTTACTATCAAAATCAAAGTATGAATTATCTTGAGCTGTATTAATTTGTAAAACTTTAGAGTTTAATGCCAATGATTCTAATAAAAGCGTAGAACAAAAACCTACAGTAATATCGCTTTCCATAATAGCTCTGTAACTATCTAGCTTTTTATTTGGGTTAGTAAATACTGGATTTGATGGAAGAATTGATTGAAAATAATCACGCTCTTTTATTCCTCCATGCCCATTAAGGGCTACTATTATTCGATAATTTCTCTTTCTAAGTAATTCTGCCATAATTTCAGTGACAAGAAGCCAATGATCATTCCAATGATGATTATCAGGGTCATTTTTCTTACGAGGTTCATATTCTGAGATAAGACATATATCGTATTGCTTTTTTAATGAATTGAATTTGGATAATGCAATACCGACTCTCAACGACCCTACGGGACGGAGATTTTTTACAAGCCAGTGTGTAGATTTATTTTTTTCTCTATCTTTTAGTCCAAAACAATATAAATAATCATGATTGATGTTATGCTTTATTCTATCTCTGATGAACTTTTCTCTTAATCCATTTTGTATTGCTATAAAAGTTCGATTATTAATTATATATGTTAATTCATGATAAATACTATTATCATCGTTATATGTAATGATTATTTGAGGGTCAATAAATTCAATTTCAGTTTTTATATAAATAATATAAATTTTTTTTATAAATGAACAATCATTTACATGAGTATAAAATATATTTTTTAAGAACTTTATTATGAATTTTATATTGAAATATATTGTAATTATCTCTAAATCATATACTTTATTATTTTGAATATCAGATAATACATATTTATCTAAATCATCAGAACCCTCTTTATCAAAAATTAATATTTTATTTTTATTAGGAATAAATAATTGAAAAATAAATTTAAAACTTCTCAACTTCATTTTTATTTTTTCCAAGGGGCATTATCCTCATTCCATAATGTCTCTAATAGATGGTGATCTCTACGTGTATCCATGCATTGCCAAAATCCTTCATGTTTATACGCATATAGCTCTTGCTCATGCGTTGCTTTTTCAAGAGGTTGTCTCTCCAACATTACATCATCGCTTGGAATATAATTTATAAAGTCTGGTTCTAGTACAAAAAATCCACCATTAATCCATCCTGTCTGCAGCTGAGGTTTTTCTTGAAACGTTACAACTCTTTCTCCATCAAGATGTAATTCTCCAAATCTTGCGCTAGGATGGACAGCAGAGACAGTAACAACTTTATTATTGGATTTATGAAAATCTAGTAATTTATTTATATTAATATCAGACAATCCATCTCCATAAGTCAAAAATGTAGTCTCATTGCCAATTTTCTTAAGCACCCTTTTACATCTTCCACCAGTTTGTGTATCAATACCTGTATCTATAAGATTTATATTCCATTCTGAATTAAAATTGTTAAAGTATTTTGTTATATAATCAGCTTTATATCCTAATGCAATATAAAAATCTGTATGTCCATAATAAGCATAATGCTTCATTAAATGAACAATAATAGGTATTCCTCCTATTTCTACCATTGGTTTAGGTATACTATCTGTTACATCACCTAGTCTTGTACCATACCCGCCAGCAAGTATTATTGTTTTAATCATTTGAATTCAAAACTTTTTTTGTCAATATTTTCACATTCATTATCGTCATGAATAAGATTTGAGATATTTGTTACTATATTTATGCTATCTGATAGACCTTTGAATCCAAAAATAATACCAGGCGGAACAGTTATTCTGCTATAGTTAGATGTTCCAATTATAATCTCGTATCTTTCATTTATGTTTCTTTTATTATCCACCTCAATAAAATTGAATCGAACATCTCCCACGGGCACTACAAGATTAAGGGTCATTTTTTTATGCATTTTCCATGCTTTTAATGAACCTGGTTTAATATATGAGAAGTAAATTTCTTCAAATCCATTGTAACCAGGATCTGTTTTTCTCATTCCATGATATACAGATCCGTTTTCATTGCTGAATTTATGCAAATCAGTAATAATCAAGCCATCAATCAAGATTCATAAACTCCTCAATTTGATTAACAGTTGTTGTCGAGATTTTATTTTTATTATAAAAATTTTTGTACCATGTGCTAGTCCATTCAGACATCATTTCAAACCCTATTTTTTGCCTAATATTCAATATTTTATGTGATTTTTCGCAATTAAGACTTAGAAGTTTTGATTCATGAGGTCGATTTGCTTCTTTCTCAATATTCCATCTTGAACCATCGTAGTAATTTGAGAGATTTTCTACTAATGTAGATACGCTATATGATGTTTCAGGTCCAAAGTTAAATGCTTCTCCATTTAATTCTTTGTTATCAGCAAGATTACACGCTAAAGTTAAATAGCCATTTAGTGGGTCTAATACATGTTGCCAAGGCCTTGTGGCCTCAGGATTACGTATTATAACCTCTTCTTGTTTAGACCAAGATCTAAAACAATCTGGAACTATTCTATTCAATGCCCAATCACCTCCTCCAATTACATTTCCTGCACGTGTAGTACATGCTTTAACATTTGAATTGTCACGCATAAAAAATGAATTTTTATATCCATTAAATATAAGTTCTGCCGATGCCTTTGACGTACTGTAAGGGTCAATACCACCTAATCGATCACCTTCAGCATAATCAATTATATTGTCAAGATTCTCATAACACTTATCGCTTGTTATAATAACTGCAGCACATTTATTATTGTATCTTTTTAATGCTTCTAGAATATTTAAAGTACCCATTGTATTAGACATATATGTATTATATTGATTTCTATATGATTCAAGTACTAATGGCTGTGCAGCAAGGTGAAATAGATAATCAGGTTTTGCATCTGAAATAAATTTAAATACTTTCTTTGAATCAATTAAGTTAATACGCTCATCAGCAATATATTTGATTTTGAGTTCATTATAGTGAGCTGGTGTTGATGGAATATCTAAAGAAAAAGCACTTATTTTAGCACCAAGCATATACAACCACTGAGAGAGCCATGAGCCTTTAAATCCCGTATGGCCAGTAATTACAATATTTTTATTCCTAAAATATGATGAGTAATCCACTATTTATTATTATCTAAGAATTTTTTTAATTTATTTTTATAAAGTTTAAGTTTTCTCTTGTTAATTTTATCTCTACTTGCAATAGAGAAATTAAATGCTCTACGATTTTTGTATGAAATATTAGAATTACTTCCATGAACAACAAGTGCATCATGTATCACACAATCTCCTGGGTAAACATCAATAAATATTTTCTTAAATTTCTTAATTTCATTTTTAAATTTCTCTGTTTTCTCTATAGTCATAGATGCCCCCAGATTACCCTCAGGAATATGATTAAACAAGCCTAATTTAGATGATCCTTTATAATAAAATAATCCGCCATTTTCTTTATCAGATTTATCAATTGCAACCCAGCATGTAAGTGCTTCAGCATTATTTAGATTAAAAAATGCATTATCTTGATGTATTTTTGTAGATAGACCAATGTTTTTAGGTTTAGCAAAAAGTGAAGAATTGAATATTCTCTTGCTTGTCGAACCATATCGCAGCTTTACAATATCCCGTAATTTACTATCTAATATCAAATTTTTATAATAAGCAGAGTACAGATGAATATTATGCATACTACTTAGTATTAAATTATCCTCGACTTTAATATAATGTTTATCCCTCTTGTGCATTTCCGTATCTTTAAGAATTTTTATTTCTGCTTTAATTTTAGATAAGACATTCCTATCAAAGAAATTTTTAATAATAACAAAATTATCTTTTTTTAGCTTGTCAACAATTTGATCTATATCGTTCATTTAAACTTATACGGTGTTACTTTATTTTTCGTATTTTCTATCTCTTTATTCCATGATTCAATTTGCTTGATAATATCTACACCTGTTTTTTTTGACCACAATTGAATTAGTTTATTAAAGACTTTTCCTGGTTTACCGTCACCTATTTTGAGAGAATTTAGTGTTGTAACTGGTAACATACAAAATGGCGTGGCACAAATGAATGCCTCGTCAGCTTCATATACATCATACGGTTCAATATTTTTCTCTATGACATTGATATTTAGAGTTTTACATAGGTCATTCATAACGTAATCCCTGCTAATTCCTCTAAGCATATTTCTGCCTTCCGGTGAAATTACAGTATTATTTTTAACGATAAAGAAGTTATCTCCACTACCCTCAGCAATATATCCATCTGTATCAAGCATTAGTGGCCAATTATTTTCGCCTTTGAATAATGATGCTTCTATATTTGCCATTAAATAAAAAAGACGGCTTCTATTTTTAATTTTTGGGTCCATTAAATGTGCAGGAATAACTTTCTGATTAGTAATCACATTATTTATTCCTGTTGTAAATAACTTCCCCATACCTTGAACTGTCCATTTTAATGGAAAGTCCGCAATAATAAGATTGTATCCTTGATGAATTCCATTTATTCCCTCGTAGATACCTAAAACACCTCTTGATACATCTATGAGCAATCGATGCTCATCGTCTTCATTAAATGCTTCTTTATTCATCTCTGCAGTTTTGATGCATAAATTATAAACATCTTCTTTGGATTCTGGTATGTTTATTCGAAGGATTTTTAATCCCATAAATAATCTATCAATATGTTCTTTAAGTTTAAAATGTTCGCCATTAAATGATCTAGTCATTTCAAATACCATATCACCAAACATTAAGGATGAATCGAAAATTGATATCTTCGCTTCGCATTCATCAACAAATTTTCCATTCATATATATTTTTCTATTTGCCATAACTTATCCTACCATTTTTTAATTATTTTTTAAGATTTTTGTAGTCATGAAGTAATTACAAATTTCTATGTCATCTGCTTCATCTATTTCATATATCTTCCACGCATCCATTTCGTATATTCCAATTTTGCCTCCAAACCTATTTTTATTTTTTTTTAAGATATCAGGTTTGAATATATAAAAAGATCCATTTTCAGAATATTGCGGTGCTATATTTTGTCTCATTTGTCTTGCCTTATAATCAAAATTTATGCTGCAAAAATTATTTTCTACTGATCTCCATAAACACAAATCTTTCATATCTGTAGCTGAGAAAAGTGAGTCATAATTATTTTCTATAAATTTATCAATGGCATTATCAATATCGATTGTCTCTCTTAATGGTGAAGTACACTGCAAAAAGACAACTAAATCAATACTAGTAGTCTTTTCAATTTTTTCTATTGCGTGTAATAATGCATCTTCGCTTGATGATGTATCTGTTGATAATTCACTAGGTCTTGTTATTGGTATTGCTCCATAGCTGGCTGATAAATCTAAGATATCCCGATTATCTGAGGTAACATAAACATTCTGAGTTATATATTTACTTTTAAGTGATTGCTTTATTGTCCAATATATTAATGGTTTATTACAAAAATTAATAATATTTTTATTTTTTATTCCTTTGCTATTTCCTCTTGCTGGTATTATCGCGACAACATTCATTATATTTTTCCATTAAGGACTTTCAAACTCTTCCAAAACCCTGCTCCGTTATTTGTATGGCCTTGCCAAATCTCAGGAATAAATGATACTTTATTTTTATGAGATTTAATTATCTTACATAGCTTTGTAAAATTTATTGTTCCTTTCCCAATTTCTAATCCTTCTCCTGCAAGATCAGAGCCATCTGAAATATGATAATGCGCTGTATACGGAGTAAGGTTCTTCACGTAATTATAGTAATCCCAACCAAACGTATTGCATGCCAGGTATGCGTGTGATAAATCATTACAAATTCTTATTTTAGTTAATTTACAAAACTTTTTAATTTCTAATATATCCATAAATAAATTCTGATATCTTTGACCACCAAAATGCCATGGATATGGCGCCATAGTTTGTGGCAATATCTCAATATTTGAATTTGATAATTCCTTTAATGATTTGATTAAATTATCATAATATCTATTACGTTTTGAAACAGATATAAATTCATCCCTGCTAAATCCTCCACAATTTGTTATTATTGCTGGTTTAGATGTTGTTGGAAAATATTTATTTAAGTTAGTTGTTAATTTAATTAATTTTTTCATGTACTTTATTGATTTATCTCTATATTTTTTATCGTCAGTACATAAATCTAATAAGTGATCATTTTCAAATAACTCAGGAGCATGTACTAAAAACTTACATTTGTATTCTTTATTCAAAAACTTATCTGGATCTTCATATAGATCCTTATAGCTCATATGGAACTCAACGAAATCTGGCTGAGAAACCTTAAGAAGTGAATTTATGTCATGATATCGAACAGGAATACCCCAGTCATTTTTAAAATTATATTTTTTAGGTGGTTTAATCTGTTTAGTAAAGTGAGATGCAAATAATGGCTCGCCTTTTGCTATATCAATACTTGCTTTTTTTCCTATAACTT
>CEPK01046302.1_pt1 | contig 12754 bp, 11 predicted proteins | sample 356231 | NCBI WGS metagenome assembly CEPK01 (sample SAMEA2620259, study PRJEB7988) | marine metagenome | biome: marine biome (ENVO:00000447); feature: deep chlorophyll maximum layer (ENVO:xxxxxxxx); material: "saline water (ENVO:00002010), including plankton (ENVO:xxxxxxxx)" | depth 80 m
TGAAGATAGGCATGGATATCATCAAGTAAGAACTCCACATTTAACTAAGGGCGACTTGTATAAGAAATCTGGTCATTTAGAGTTATATAAAGATGCGATGTACCCAGCTATGGATGTAGATGGAATGGATTATTATGTTAAACCTATGAATTGTCCTCATCATCACAAAATTTACGCAGCGTCCCCAAAAAGCTACAGAGATCTTCCTTATCGTATATCTGAATATGGAACTTGCTATCGCTATGAAAAATCAGGTCAACTATTTGGCTTGATGCGGGTTAGGAGCATGCAGATGAATGATGCGCATATTTATTGCTCTAAAGATGATTTTAGTCAAGAATTTTTAGATGTTTGCAAAATGTATTTAGAATATTTTGATATATTTGGTATTGAAAAATACGAAATGAGACTAAGTGTTCATGATAAAGAAGGATTGGGTAAGAAATATATTGATGAGCCTGATTTATGGATTGAAACAGAAAATATTGTAAGAAGAACACTCACAGAGGGTGAGATTAATTTTACAGAAATTTCTGGAGAAGCAGCTTTTTATGGACCAAAGGTTGATGTTCAGGTATGGAGCGCTATTGGAAAAGAATTCACGCTTGCAACCAACCAAGTTGATTTTGCAATTCCAAAGAGATTTGGATTATCCTATACCGATCAAGACGGTAAAGAAAAAACTCCCCTATGTATACATAGGGCCCCTCTAAGCACGCACGAGAGATTTGTTGGTTTTTTAATTGAACATTATGGTGGTGATTTTCCTGTTTGGTTGTCACCTATACAAATTGCGATATTACCAGTGTCAGAAAAGACGAATCATTATGCTTATGAGGTAGATAAACAATTAACGCAAGCTGGTTTTCGTACAACGATCGATGATAAGCCCGATAAAATTGGATCAAAAATTAGAAATGCAGAATTGAATAAAATTCCTATTATGGCAGTTATTGGTGAAAAGGAAGCCCAAAATAATACCCTATCAATAAGAAGAAGATTTGTTGGGGATCAAGGTGAATTGTCAATTGACAAAATCATTAATGATTTAACTAAAGAAATTAAACAAAGGAGTCAACCTTATCGGAAAAGCGAATAAAATAAGAATCAATGAAAAAATAAACGCATCTGAGGTCAGATTAATCTCAGAAACAGGAGAGCAATTAGGCGTGATGGATTTAGATGCAGCAATCGAAAGAGCTAAGGATGTTGGCCTTGATTTAATCGAAGTATCTCCTAATGCTAAGCCTCCCGTTGCAAAGATTCTTAATTACGGTAAATTGAAATACGAAGAAAAAAAGAAACAACAAGCTAGCAAAAAAAAGCAGCATGTAGTAAAAGTTAAAGAAATTCGCGTTAGGCCAAGAATAGATACGCATGATTTGGAAACAAAAGTTAATCTTGGAAGAAAATTTATTTCTGATGGGTGCAAGTTAAAAGTAACACTCATGTATAGAGGAAGAGAACTTTCTAGAACTGATTTAGGGTTAGCGGTGCTAGAAAGGGTAATTGAAATGTTATCAGATATTGCTGAGGTTGAAAAAGAAGGAGACTTAGAAGGTCGTCGTCAAACTATAGTTTTGACTGGTAAATAGGAGATAGTCGATGCCAAAACAAAAAACAAGACGCAGTGCAGCTAAGCGTTTCAGCTTAACTGGCACTGGTAAAATAAAAAGAAACAAGGCAAACCATAGCCATATGCTAATTCGTAGAAGTAATAGCGCAAAACGAAAGATGAGACAATCAGACTTAGTTGATTCATCTGAGGAAAAACGTGTACGTCGAATGATAGCTAAATAAAATAGGAGATATCAATGCCTAGAGCTAATAGTTCTGTACCAAGACACAGACGTCACAGAAAAGTAGTAAAGCAGGCCAAGGGCTACTATGGTGCCCGGAGCCGCAATTTCAAAGCTGCAAAAGATGCAGTTGAAAAAGCAGGTTTATATGCATACAGAGATCGTAGACAGAAAAAACGTCAATTTAGACGCCTATGGATCATTAGAATAAATGCAGCTGCGCGGCAAAACGGCTTATCGTACTCACAGTTCATTGCTAAATTGAAAGCAAAAGAGGTAGATCTAGATCGAAAAGTCTTGGCTGATCTAGCTATGAATGAACCAGAAGCTTTCAAAGAGCTAGTAAATTCATTAAATAGCTAATGAACATTAAGGACACAATTGAATCAGTTCGAAAACAATTTCGGACTGATTCTGATCCGTTTCCTGATGATAATGATAAAATAGATTCTTTAAAAATTAAATATTTGGGAAGAAAAGGTTTAATTGCGAATCTTTTTACTCAAATGAATCAAGTTGAGGCCGAAGATCGTCCGTTATTTGGTAAATATTTAAATCAACTTAAAAATGAAATCAATTCTGTTTTTGATTCATCTCAACAAAAAGATTCAAACAGTAAAACTGATCAAATTGACTATTCATTACCTGGTTTAAATTTCAATATTGGCTATCAACATCCTCTTCAAACTACATTAAATGAAATTAAATCGATCTTTCAGAATTTAGGTTTTTCAGTTGCGTATGGTCCTGAGGTCGATGATGACTTTCATAATTTTAGTGCATTAAACTTCCCTCCAGAACATCCAGCTCGCGATATGCAAGATACATTTTTTATTGAAAAAGATATAGTTTTACGAACCCACACATCGAATGTTCAAGTTCATTTGATGAAAGAAAAAGAACCTCCATTGAGATACATCGTCCCTGGTCGAGTATACAGAAATGAATCTATAAGCTTTAAAAGCTATTGCCTTTTTCATCAAATAGAAGGGCTGTATGTAGATAAAAATGTTTCCTTTGCTGATCATAAAGGAATATTAGAATATTTTGTAAAACAAATGTTTGGAGCAAAAACTAAAATGCGTTTTAGACCAAGCTTTTTTCCATTTACTGAGCCAAGCGCTGAGGTTGATATATGGAGTGAAAAAAGAGGTCAATGGCTTGAAATATTAGGATCTGGCATGGTTGATCCAGAAGTGTTCAAATCCGTAGATATTGATCCCGATGTATGGCATGGATATGCTTTTGGTCTTGGCATTGAAAGAATCTGTATGTTGAAATATGATATTGATGATATACGCTTATTGTATCAGGGTGATTTAAGATTTTTGGAGCAATTTTAATGCGCATATCTATTGACTGGTTTAAGGAATTTGTAAAAACCAACGATTCCACAGAAGATATTGCAAATACACTAACTATGCTTGGCCTAGAGGCAGAAAATCCTGTTGATATTACCCAATTAGAAGATATTATAATTGGAGAAGTAGTAGAATGCAAAAAACATCCTAACGCTGATCGATTAAAGCAATGCAAAGTGTCAGATGGAAAATTGGAAATTCCAATCATTTGCGGTGCACCTAATGTTGACAAAGGTCAAAAAATAGCATTAGCTCCAGTAGGAGCGAGCCTTCCTGGCGGAATAAATATTAAAAAGGCAAAAATTAGAGGCGAAGAAAGTCAAGGAATGATATGCTCAGAAAAAGAACTGGGGATTTCTGATGAGCATGAAGGAATAATGGTTTTACCTAGCGATGCAAAAATAGGTCAAAAATTTAAAGATTTTTATTTAAGTAGTTATTCTACTATTGACTTAGACATAACACCAAATAGGGCTGATTGTTTTTCTCATTTTGGTGTAGCTAGAGATTATGCAGCTAAAAAAGGGCTAAAAATTAAATCACCTCAATACGACCCTAGATCATTTAAATCAAATTTAGCACTTAAAAAAATTAATGTTTCTATAGAAAATCCTGATGAATGTCCAAGGTATATAGCTGGAATAGTTAAAAATATAAAAGTTAAGGATTCTCCAAAATGGCTAAGGCAAAGACTTGAATCTATTGGGCAGAGAAGTATTAATAATATTGTGGATATTTCAAATTATGTTATGATGGAAATAGGTCAACCTACACATATTTTTGATTATGAAAAATTTGGCTCAAAAGAAATTTTAATTCGACGTGGAAAAAAGAATGAAAAACTAACTACTCTTGATGAAATTGAAAGAGAAGTCTCACCTAATGAGCTATTAATAACCAATGGAAAAAATCCTGTGGCAATTGCCGGTGTGATGGGGGGGCTAAATAGCGCGGTTACCAGCGCTACTACTACTGTAATAATTGAAAGCGCATATTTTGACCCACCAACTATACGAAAAAGTGCAAAATCGGTTAATATGTCAACTGATGCATCTAAGCGATTTGAAAGAGGTGCAGATCCAAATGCTGCTGAACATGCCTTTTGGAGAATAATATCCCTCTTAGAAGAATATGCAGAAGGGGAATGGGTACCTGGTTTGGTTGATGCGTATCCTAAGGCTATTAAACCAGCTTCGATATTACTTAGAAAAGAGAAATTAGATCTTATTTCCGGATTATCGATCAAAGACAACTATGTTCATAGTTCATTAAAAATGCTTGGCTGTATAGTTGAAAAAGAAGGTGATAATTGGAAATGTAATGCCCCAACATGGAGGCCAGACTTAGAAAGAGAAATTGATCTTATTGAAGAAATAATCAGACTATACGGATATGATAAGATAGAATCAACTTATCATTACCAAAGTCTTATGGAGAACAATATCATAGATCCACATCTTTGTATAGATAAAATATGTAATACATTGCATGGATTAGGATTTACTCAAATATTTAGTAATACGCTTTTATCTGAAAAAGAAACCTCAATCAATGGTATTAAAACAATCAATGTAATGAATCCATTATCAGATAAAATGACCCATTTACGTAGTAGTTTAATTCCAGGGCTTCTTAATACCGCAGATTTTAATCATAATAACGGCAGAAAAGATCTAATGCTTTTTGAGATTGGCAATGTTTTTAATAAAACTGGAAAAGGTTTAAAGGGAATTAATGAGAATTTTCAATTATCTGGTATAATCTTAGGAGATTTGTTGCATCCATCTGTACATCAAAGCTATGCCATTAAATCTGATTTTTTTGCTATAAAAGGACTGGTTTCAACTCTTTTGAATCATTTGCAAATTGGAAAAGTTGAAATAGATACTTTAAATACAGATTTACCTCAATATGAAAAATCATTTTTAATCAATATTGATAAGACTTCTCTTGGCCATTATGGTAAAATAAACTCTAAAATATTACATATATTGAACTTAGATATTTCTAACATATATGCTTTTGAAATTAACTTAGATCATCTTATTGGAATGATTAATCAATCCAATTTAAGCTTTAATCCTATTATTTATTATCCAACAGTTGAAAGAGATATTAATTTTGTATTGGATGAGAAAGTAGTTGTTGGTGACGTCTTAAAATCTATTTTAAATAAGAATAATCAGATTATTAAAAATGTTAACCCTCAAAATATTTTTCGACACTCATCCATTGGTAAGAATAAAAAGTCAGTTACATTTAAATTAATTTTCCAACACCCTCTTAAAACGCTTGAAGATAAAGATGTAAACCTTGTTATTGATGAAATTATAAAGGTGGTTTCTAAGGATTTCAGTGCTAAATTAAGATAACTAATAAAAATGTTTATAATAAAAAATTGAATCTATTTATATGAAATCAAATGATAATTTTGTAAAAGTTACTATCTACGGACAAGAGTATACCATTAAGGCTCCAGCCGATGCTACTTACATAAAAAATATTGCAGAATACGTTGATCAAAAAATGCGAGAAATTCAGGAAGAACTCAACACTCCACAGGTTCCTGCTAAAGTCGCCATTTTAGCAGCCATGAATATTGCTGATGAATACTTTGCAATAAAACGGGATCATGATGATGTAAAAAATTCTGTTGAAGGTAAAGTTTCATCTCTCTTGGAAGTGATAGAAGAAGAAATTCAAAAATAGCTATTCTAAATACCCTTTGAAGATCGATTCTAAAATTCTATCAGGCATAGATCTTAGCAGAGCTGTCTATGAGCAACTTTCTCATAGAATAGCCTCATTAAAAAATAATTCTATTATACCATCTTTAGCTGTTGTTTTAGTTGGAGAGAATCCTGCCTCAAAAATTTACGTTAAGAGTAAAACTAAAAAATTCAATGAGTTAGGTCTAAAATCTAGTACGATTTCTTTTTCAAATGATATTAGCGAAGAAGAGTTAATAAACAAAATTTCCGATTTGAATGATGATCCTACCTACCATGGTATATTGGTTCAGCTTCCTCTGCCAAATCATATTAATACAGAAAAAATACTCTTAAGTATTAACCCAAAAAAGGATGTTGACGGCTTTCATCCTTATAATCTTGGCAATTTAACAGCTGGAACTCCGCTTTTTATTCCATGCACACCAAAAGGTATTATGCGTTTTTTTGAATATTATAACCTGGATATTTCAGGAAAACATGTAGTGGTGGTTGGCAGAAGTAATATTGTTGGAAGACCTGTATCAATTTTAACTAGCTTAAAAAATAAATATAGCAATGCAACCACAACAATCTGTCATTCAGGCACATCTGATATCTTTAAATTTACTAAAATGGCTGATGTGATAATATTGGCATTAGGATCCCCAAATTTTTTAAAATCAAATCATGTTAAAGATGGTTCAATAATTATTGATGTAGGAATTAATAGAATTAAAGACCATAATGATAATTATAAACTAGTAGGTGACGCTGACTATGAATCAGTTATTAATAAAGTCAGTGCAATAACACCGGTCCCTGGAGGGGTTGGTCCAATGACCATAGCTATGCTTGTTGAGAATACTATAGAAGCCGCTGAAAGTACTGAATAATTTGAAAGATATGTTGCTATACAATAAAAGGGCAGTGGTATGTGGCGGTTCAGATGGTATTGGTAAATCGTGCGCTCAATTATTGGCTAAGAATGGTGCAAGTATTACAATTATTGCAAGAAATGAATCTAAAATTCAATCTGTAATTGATGAATTAGATAAATCAAATGATCAAAGTCATAAATTCATATGTTCTGACTTTAATAAACCAGAAAATCTAGAAAGTTCTCTATTAGATGAGTTAAATGATAATGTAGATATCTTAATCAACAATAGCGGTGGACCTCATGGTGGATTATTGATTGAATCAGAAATTGAAGAATTTAGGGTAGCGTTTGAAAGGTTATTGATCTGCAATCAAATAGTTACCAAATCCGTGATTTCCACTATGAAGAATCAGGACTATGGAAGAATAATAAATATAATTTCAACATCAATAAAACAAGTAATACCTGGACTTGGAGTTTCAAATACAATTCGAGGCGCTGTGGCGCAATGGGCAAAGACATTGGCGTTAGAACTAGGTAAATATAATATTACCGTTAATAACGTACTTCCAGGATATACCAAGACTGGTAGATTGGATGAGCTTGCTGACTCTAAAGCAAAAACCTTAAACGTAGCGAAGGCTGATATTGAAGAGAGTTGGGCTGAATCAACGGCATTGAATAGATTGGCTGAACCCATTGAAATTGCAAGCGTAGTATTATTCTTAGCTTCCAGCGATTCCAGTTACATTACAGGTCATAATTTAGCAGTGGATGGAGGCAGGTTCAAAGCCTAGTACGCCCGGAGGGATTTGAACCCCCGACCTTTGGAACCGGAATCCAACGCTCTATCCAGCTGAGCTACGGGCGCATAATAAAATTTATATACTGAAAGCTGTTATCAATTATAAATTTAATACCATAATGTTGCTTAAAATATGAATAACGACTCAACATATTTAAAATCATTATTTCAAATAAATCCTGAAATTACATTTTTAAATCATGGATCTTACGGAGCATGCCCAAAACCTGTCTTTGAGGATTATCAAAAATGGCAGATAAAATTAGAAAGAGATCCTGTAAAATTCTTGACAAATGATGTTTATGAGCAATTGGAAATTTCAAGGAATGAATTATCAAAATATATTAATTGCGATTACAACGATATTACCTATTTTCCAAATCCCACACATGCTGTCGCGTCAATCATAGATAATATAAAAATCAATCCTGAAGATGAGATATTGACTACAAATCTAGAATATGGTTCTTGTGATAGAATGTGGTTTTATCATGGAAAACAAAATAACTATAAATACGTGAGATCACCAATTACGCTACCTGTTATAGATGACAATACTTTTTTACAAAATTTCTGGCAACATGCAAATAAAAATACAAAATATGTTTTTATAAGCCATATAACTAGCGGGACTGGTATGATTCTTCCCATTGAGAAGATAATGAGCGAAGCTAAAAAAAGGGGAATAAAAACTATCATTGATGGAGCTCATGTACCCGGACATATAAACCTTGATATTAAAAAATTAGATCCAGATTATTACGTTGGTGCATGTCATAAATGGATGTGCTCACCAAAAGGTGTATCATTCTTATATGTAAAAAAAGAATACCAATCAAATATGCAACCCTATTTAAAAAGCTGGGGCTGGGGTATAGAGTTTGATGAATTTAAAGATTCTACAGAACAAAAAACCACAAGCAGGTATCAAAATATTTTTCAGTGGCAAGGAACTAGGGATATGAGTGCATTTTTAACTATTCCAGCTGCTATAAAATTTCAAAATGATCATAATTGGCATGAAGTTCAAGATCGCTGTATGAGTATGATTATAAATGCTCGTAATGAAATTTCTACATTAACACAAATTCCTAAAATTTGTCCCGATGAATATCTGGGCCAAATGACAACGATCATATTTCCAGTTAATGATCATAAAGTTTTAAAAGAAACCCTTTATCATACCTATAATATTGAAATTCCAACATATACTAAAGATGGACACACAGCATTTAGAATATCTTTACAAGGATATAACTCTAATGCTGATGTTGAAACCTTAATTAATGCTCTTAAGGCACTTTTATGACTATTTCCTATATTTATATAAATGGCGTATAATACATATTATGTATAATAAGGTATATATATGAGGAAAAATAGTATCATTGGTTTATTTATATGTGTTATAACTGCCCTACTATCTATTGAATTATCAAATTATATAGGCATAGAACTACTAAAACATGTAAAAAGTCCGATATCTCCTATCATTATTGCAATTATTTTAGGGATATTAATTAGCAATTCAGTAAAAAATATCCATAACTACAGTGACGGTTTTTCGTTTTCTATTAAATATCTTCTTAAGTTAGGAATAATCCTATTAGGTATTAGATTAAGCATTTCAGATATATTATTGTATGGATCTCAAGGATTGTTAGTTATAATACCATGTATAGCAATTTCAATATTTATAGTAAGTAAATTTCGTGAATATTTTCAGGTTTCTGACAATCTTTCATTATTAATTGCGGTTGGTACAAGCATTTGCGGTGCAACAGCTATTGTAGCCTTAGCGCCAGCCATAAATGCAAAAAAAGAAGAAATATCCTACGCTATAGCAAATATCACAGTTTTTGGACTGATAGCGATGTTTTTATACCCCTTATTAGCATTTATAGTATTTAATGACAATTCCTTAGCTGTGGGTCTATTTTTAGGCACATCTATCCATGAAACCGCTCAGGTCGCAGGGTCAGGAATGATTTATGCCGAACAATATGGAAATCCCTCAGTATTGGATATAGCCACAGTGATAAAATTGGTGAGAAATACAATGATGGTTATGGTAATACCACTTTTAGCATTTGTAGCGAGAAAAAACTCAAAACAAAATAACAAAATAAATATTAGCTCAATTTTTCCATATTTTATTATAGGATTTTTAGTTTTTGGAATGATCAGAACTATTGGCGACCAATTTGAATATCAAATTGGCAGTGAGCTCTGGAATAATTTCATACACTACATAAAATATTCCGCTGAGTTATTACTTATAATAGCAATGTCTGCAGTTGGTTATAATACTAAACTAGATAAATTTAAAAATCTGGGATTAAAACCCTTTTACTTGGGTTTTATTGCTGCACTAAGCGTAGGAATTGTTAGTTTTTCTATTATATATCTAATGTTGTAAAAGATATATAATTACTTAGTGGAAAATTATTTCAGATTTTTTGTAATAAACCTTAATTAGTGCCCATATTTTCTTCTTCTAAACGAATTGCCCAAAGACCATTATTCATATCTGAAAAATAAATCAATCCTTTATAAGGCATAGTTCCCCAAACATTTGGCTTATTCGCGACATATCCCTTTGGATCGCTTGAATTGAAATAAGCTATTTCTCTTCCTTGCGCATAAATATCCCCCATTAACTCTCCCGATATATCCACAACACGAAGGCCACCCTGATAATAAGATGCTAGCAAGGTATCTCCATGTACCCAATGATTGTGTGAGCCGGCCTCTGGCACTTGATAAACTGCAGTTTCTTCAGGGTTGTTTGGATCTGTAAAATCAAGAAAATGAAATCCACCAGCCATGCCAAATTCATTTCCATATTCATCACCAGCAATAATATAAAATTTATCTACTGATTGACTAATGAATGGAAATGCTGCATGGTTGTGCCCATTTGGATCTTTCATTTCTCCTAACTTCACTGGGTTTCCAGGGCTCCCCTTGCCAGCCATCGCAAGAAAGGGATTATATCGATCTTTAGAGCGATCTTTTTCATTTAGTTTTGTGGCGCCAACATCTACAATATGAACGCCATCTGCCCAGTTAGAGGAATACGCAAGTCCATCGATTATCCATACATCATGTACACCGTGACCTGGAGTATCTAACTCATACCGAGATACTCTAAAAGGATTTGATGGGTCTTCAATATTAATCACATCGTACTTACGTCCGTTATTTACTGCGTAAACATGATTATCGTATATGAAAACATTGTGAACACCACCGGTCATATCATCATTGTATTCCGCAGCTATCTTTACATTAAATGGATCTCTTACATCTAAGATGACAAATCCATTTTTTCTGTTTGATGCGCCTTCTCTCGTAATAACGGCTACTTCACCGTTTTCAGAAACCTTAACATCGTTTACCGTCCTTGCATCAACGGTAACAGTATCAATGATATGCATTTTTTCAGGTTCCGTTACATCCCAAAAATAAGCTTCCCCATTTGCACTCCACGTTCCAGTAACTGCAAAATCCTTACCTTTGTGCTTACCTACTCCTGGCCACACCCAGAGATCTGAAGTATGCACATTAGGAACCGTACCATGGCCAACCACCTTAGCTTTTTTTCTTACATCCCTTTTTACAACTTCAATAGTTTTTCTTGCTGAAAAACCACCGGACTCAGCCATCACAGTGAAAATGCCAGGAGTTTCTGCTACAAATTTTCCCTCTTCGTTAATTAAAGCTGAGGCTGGCAATCCAATACCATAATCTGCAGTACCCGTAAACGAAAAAGTAATTGGAATATCTTTTACAGCTCTACCAGATCTATTCATTGCTTTGGCTTTAAAATGCAAAACATCGCCGGTTCTAATTTTATCTTTATCTGCTGATAAGCTAATTTTGCGAACAGGATTTTTTATCACCTTAATACCAATCGTCTCTTTAACATCATCCACAGAAGCTGTAAGCGTTATCTTTCCAGTTTTTTTTCCAACTAAATTGCCATAACGATCTAGATCAGCTATATCAGTATTACTTGACGAGAGCAATACTTTTGATTCTTCTCTTTTCATATTTGCTTTATCAAAAACCTCTGTTTCATAGTTAACATACGTTCCTACATAAACACTAGATACAGGTTCATTGAATACAATCCTGTCTAGCTCTGGAAAAGGCACCTCAATTGGCATATTTCCCATCACTCTATCTTCTCTTTTTTGAGATATACTTCTAACGCTTAAGCTTAACTTTCCTGGCTTAAAAGGTTTTATGGTAACTGTAGCAACTCCGCTAGAATCACTTATCCGTGGCTTAGATTCTAAGGTGCGTCTTGGTCGTCCATAAATATAAAAAGGGTTTTTAACTACATTTCCCTCTGAGTCAACGAACTTTATGGTTACTGTTCCAGTTTCACCGATATTCAATGAAAGGGAATCTGGTTCAAAAATAAAATAGTTTTCGGCTTTCTTTTCATCGGTATTTTCTTGACCATGGCTAATGCTAAAAGCTATTAATATAATTATGCATATTTTTTTCATAATGTTCTCCAATTTTTCATTTAAGCATAAGGTGTTTCATTTTGATAATTATTTCAATTTAATTTCATTAGAAGCTCTGATTCCAGATTCTATTGCACCATTCATAGAAGCATAATTAACTGCTGTGTGTTCACCGGCAAAATAAAAAGGCTCCTCGGTTTTTGCTAGGATATCTCTATAATCTTTTTGTCCAATCCCAGTCAGTGAATAGCTAGCTTTTATCCATTTATCATTATTCCAATATTTAGAAATTCCATTCTCCCAAAAGTTATCTGACTTAGACCAAATATCATTACATGATTGCTTAGCTATTTCCATCCGTTTATTTTCAGATAAACTACCAAGCTTTCGTGCATCATCACCTGATGTAAAAGATAGTAGGATTCCCCTAGGGCCTGGTTGATCAATTGAGAAATGATATACTCTTCGAAGTGGTGTATCAGTAAAGACTCTCTGCCCTATTGAATTATCACTATCCCAAAAACGATTTTGAAATTGCATAGCAATCTTCATAACATGACCATAGGACTGATTTTGTATACTGTGTGACTTTTCTTTAGAAAATTTTGGATTAACTTTAATGTGCTTTAAAATTGTTGTAGGAATGGCAAAAACGCACTTTGCTCCTTTAATAGTGTAGTTATTTGTTTGAGTTGAAAAATGCACAACCAAACCGTT
>CEPK01072643.1_pt1 | contig 12750 bp, 7 predicted proteins | sample 356231 | NCBI WGS metagenome assembly CEPK01 (sample SAMEA2620259, study PRJEB7988) | marine metagenome | biome: marine biome (ENVO:00000447); feature: deep chlorophyll maximum layer (ENVO:xxxxxxxx); material: "saline water (ENVO:00002010), including plankton (ENVO:xxxxxxxx)" | depth 80 m
TGCCGCAGTAATTACACGACCAGAGATTCGTGCTTAAGCAGAACGGTGCTTCTACCCTTCTTCTCCCAGAGTTTCTCCCGCACTGATTAGTTCGGAGGGGAGCCTCGCAACAAAGACTATCTCGTCTTCGTAGCCAGTGCGGTCACGGTTTCGAAGCTCCATAATCCTAGTACCCTTTGTCACCTTTCCGAGGGTTTCCTTGGTCTGTCCCGACACCATCCTGATCATCATGCCAGAACCAGTCAGCATGAACAATTGGTCGTCAAGGTCCGGAATCTGCCTAACGCCGACAATCTCGTCTCCATCCCTCAAAGACATCGTCCTGACGCCCTTTGTTCCCCGATTGGTCTTCCTGTAACCATCTCTTTCGAATACCTGATCTCCCGACTCGTCAACTATGGGGGTGCCTCCTTCGGTTAGTGGCAACATCTCCCCAGAACCCAATCTGCTTCGCTTGGCCATTCCATACTTGGAGATTGTAAGGACGCTGGTATCGAAGTCGTCTGTAACAATCATTCCAATTACTTTGTCATTTCCTGATAGTTTCATTCCTGATACTCCCTGACTTATCCTGCCTTGGACTCTGACAACATAGGTGGTGACGGACTCCCCTGTCTCCGGGGAAATCCTGGTTTTCTCCTCGGCTGGCATGAATCTGCAAGCATTCCCAGATGCAGAGACAAGTACGACGTGGTCCGAATCAGTCGCAGGCCTCACTGAAACCAGGTTATCACTATCTCCGTCTGCGAACTTCAGGGCGAACTTGCCGTTTCTATTGATTCTTGCATATTCGGAAAGCTTGCTCTTCTTTATCCTGCCATTTGCGGTTGCGAACATCAGGAAATGGCCTTCTGGATTTTCTATCAGCGATCTTTCCATAGGGAGGATGGAGATAACTTTCTCGTCATCCCTAATGCCACCAAGGAGGTTTCTGATATGGCTGCCCTTTCCGTATCTACTGGCAGAAGGAGTCTCCCATGCTCTCAATCCGTATACTCTTCCTTTGTCGGTGAAAATCAGAAGTCGATCTTTAGAGAAGCAAGTGACTATCTTGGATGGTGCATCTTCATCCTTAGTGGCCACTCCCTTGAGGCCCTTACCTCCTCTGTTCTGAAGTCTGAATGCCTCTACGGGCAGGTGTCTGATGTAGTTGTCAGTGGTGAGTGATATCACGATCGCCTCCTCTGCAACAAGGTCCTCCCTATCCATGGAGAGCGGCATCGGATCGATTTCCGAAAGCCTCTCGTCTCCATGTTTTTCTACCATATCATCGAGCTCTAGAATCAGTATTTCCAGACGCCTGGGCCTTGACTTGATAATATCTTGAAGATCTGCAATCTTGATCTTCAGATCCTCAAATTCGTCCGTGACCTTGTCTACATCGAGCCGACTTAGTTGATACAAGCGTCGTTCTGCGATTGCCTTAGCCTGCGATTTCGTGAAATTGAACTTGGCAATTTTCGGAAGCTTCTCGCTTCCTTGCAGTATCGACTCAAATTGCTCTCTCCCAGAACTTCCCCTACCTGCCTTTAGTACGTCCTCAATTCGCTCTTGCGCCTTTACTAGTCCTTCGAGGATATGGGCCCTTGACTCGGCCTTTTCAAGATCGAAAACCGCTCTCCTTTCGATGATTTCTTCTCTGTGACGGACATACGTGTGTAGCATCACTGGCAAGGATAGGAGAACCGGCTTTCCATCAAGGATGCCCATCATATTGGCAGAATATGACTCTTGCAATCTGCTTGATCTGAATAGTTGGTTCAGTACTGCATGTGGATCGGAATTGCTCTTCACCTCTATCACGACTCGAATCCCTTCTTTGGACGACTCATCACGAATGTCTCTGATTCCCGTGACTACTTCCTTCGATACTAATTCTGCAATATGGACTAGCATGTCTGATTTTTTGACTTGGTATGGAATCTCGTGAATTATGATCCTCTTACCACTTGTATCGTCTAGAACATCGCATTTCGAGCGTACGTGGAACCTTCCCTTGCCTGTAGAGTACATGTCAACAATGCCATCAATTCCATGGATGGTTGCACCGGTGGGAAAGTCAGGCCCTTTCACGTGTTGCATGTACTCTTCGATAGGGATATTGGGAATTCTAGAGGAGTCTTTCGACTCCTTAAGGATAGTATTGACATGCAGTCTAATCGCTCCTGCAACCTCTGTAAGATTGTGTGGGGGTATTCTTGTCGCCATCCCGACTGCTATGCCGTCACTGCCATTCAACAGCAGATTTGGCAACCTTGCGGGAAGTACGGTTGGCTCCATTTCGGAATCATCGAAGTTGGCTTGGAAGTCGACTATTTTCTTTTCAATGTCCTCCAGCATGTGTTTCGAGATTTTATCAAGCCTACTTTCGGTATATCTCATAGCTGCTGGAGGGTCTCCATCAATCGAACCGAAGTTCCCCTGACCATCGACGAGCGGATATCTCAGGGAGAAATCTTGGGCCATCCTGACCATTGTGTCATAGATTGACTGATCTCCGTGAGGGTGGTATTTTCCCATCACCTCTCCAACCGAGCGTGCGGACTTGCTATACTTCTTTTCAGAGGTGTGTCCGCCTTCGTGCATACCGTATAGAACACGTCGATGGACGGGTTTCAGGCCATCCCTAGCGTCAGGAAGGGCCCTTCCGATAATTACTGACATTGCATAGTTGATGTAAGATGTCTTCATTTCCTCATTCAAGGAATGGTTTAGTATGTTCTCATTATTTTCCTGCGTTCCTGCTTCGCCCTCTTCCTCAGATGTCAAGGTTGGTCACCTCCTTGGCATGCTTTTCAATGAAGGTTCTCCGATCGGGAACATCCTCTCCCATCAGTATCTCGAACAACTCATCAGATTCCTCTGCATCACGAACGGTTACTTTCAGCATAGTTCGAGTCATTGGATTCATGGTAGTTTCCCATAGTTGCTCAGGATTCATCTCCCCAAGTCCCTTGTATCTCTGTATGCCTATTTTCGCATCAGGGTTGCCGCCTTGCAATTCCAGAGTTACCCTGTCTCTTTCTTCATCGGAGAATACGTATCTGCTCACCCTCCCTTTAGTCAATTGATAGAGAGGAGGCTGAGCAATGAAAACGTGCCCATCCTCTATTGCTGGCCGCATGAACCTCCAGAGAAAAGTCAGCATTAGAGTCCTAATATGCGCACCATCAATGTCCGCGTCACACATTATTATGATTTTCGAATATCGGAGTTTAGTCGTATCGAATGCGCCCTCCTCATCCTCGTTATTCCCTACGCCAGCACCCAGAGCACGAATGATGGTCTGTATCTCCTGGTTTTGGAACACCTTTGCAGCATTATGCTTCTGCCTTTCTACATTGAGGATTTTTCCTCTTAGGGGGAGTATCGCTTGAATTCTACGATCCCTTCCAGTTTTCGCTGAACCGCCAGCAGAATCGCCCTCCACGAGGTAAACCTCACATTCGCTTGGGTCTCGAGATTGACAGTCGGCAAGTTTGCCTGGCAAACCCCCTCCTTCCAAAACCCCCTTCCTTCGAGTAAGGTCCCTGGCCTTTCTGGCTGCCTCCCTAGCCTTGGAAGCAAGTAGTGCCTTCTCCACTATCTGCTTGGCAACAGACGGGTTTTCTTCGAAGAACTCGCCTAATTTGTCATAAACAATAGTCTGTACAATCCCCGTAACTTCACTACTAACCAGCTTATCTTTGGTTTGGGATGAGAAGGAAGGATCTGGATGCTTGACGCTTACTACTGCTGCCAAACCCTCTCTTACGTCATCGCCTGAAAGAGCATCCCCTTTGAGCAACTTCTTCTTCTTTGCATACAAATTAACTGAACTGGTCAAAGCCGTCCGTAAGCCGGACATGTGGGTGCCACCGTCCTTATTCCTTATGATGTTCGTATAGCAACGAATAGACTCGCTGAACGCATCAGACCATTGCAGTGCTAGTTCGACTTCTACTTCGCCCTTCTCTATTTCTTTCTCGCCTCTAATCTTGATGACTTCCTCATGTAAGACCTCTCTCCTTTCATTGAGTTGACTCACGTATTCAGATAGTCCCCCTTTGTACAGGTGCTCCGAAGAGTGCGGTTCAGAACCTCTGAGATCGACAATAGCAATGCTCAGTCCAGCATTTAGAAATGCAGTTTCGCCAACCCTGGTATCAATCTCTTCAAAATCAAACTCCACAATATCGGTGAAAATCGATAAATCTGGCTTGAATGATATGAGGGTCCCGGTATCTTCGCACTTCCCTATTTCCTTCAATGGCTCAACAGGTACTCCTGCCTCATATCTCTGGAAATAGACGATGCCATCCCTGTGTATGGTCATCTCCATCCACTCAGAAACTGCGTTTACTGCAGATACGCCGACACCGTGTAGGCCGCCAGAAACCTTGTAGGAACTATTGTCGAATTTTCCACCAGCATGTAATTTAGTCATTATTACTTCAGCAGCTGAGATGCCAAACTCTTCATGAATGCCTACTGGGATGCCCCTTCCAAAATCCCGGACAGAGAGTGAGTTATCCCGATTAAGAGTAATTTCAATTGAGTCTGTATGGCCTGCAAGATGTTCGTCCACTGAGTTGTCTACTACTTCCCAAATGCAGTGATGTAGGGCTGAACCATCATGTGGATCGCCGAGGTACATGCCAGGTCTTTTTCTCACAGCTTCTAGCCCTTCGAGAACCTGGATGCTTTCTGCGCTATACTCGTCGTCCATATCTTCTCCTCCAATTGAGGGTTCCCGTAGGGAACCCTCAAACGATATCATTTCTTTTAGGAAGCCGAGGCCTATGAACCCTCTCCATGTAACTTCCCGATTATAGGCAGTTTAGCGGTAATGGAGAAGAAACTGGATACTTCAGAAAGATTTCTTGCACGACACGATTAAACCGGCCTTATATTTCCCACAAACCCATGAATCAACCCTCGGTATGCGTTACACTGAGGGGCAGAACCTCTGAAGAAATGATTTCCGACGCCCCTAAAGCAATTAAGATGGGTGCAGATTTATTGGAGATTCGTTTGGATTTTCTTTGGACCACTGAGGAAAAAATACGAACGACGAAGATTTCTGATGAAGGCGAAAAGGATGAAGTTGAGGTGTCGGTAGGTAAACTAGATTTCGAGGAAGTAGACTACCAGAAGGAGATAGAGAGAATCTCTTCTTCTATTGAAGCCCCTATTTTGATGGTCTGCAGACCTCAGGAACAAGGCGGCTTTTTCCCATCGAGTGAGGATGAGAGGTTTTCCGTCCTAAGGTCGGCGATTAGCGCTAATCCTAGTTGGATAGATTTGGAGATTGATATTCCTGCCCAAGAGAGGGAAGAGCTAGTCTCATTAGCTGTAGGGGGGCGAACCCAGATAATCGCCTCTTTCCATTCATTAGAAGGCGTCCCATCAACTTCGGAGATAACAAAGGACATCTCCGAAGCTCAAGGGATGGGGGACATTGTCAAGGCTTGCTACTCGACCAGTGATCGGAAGGACGCTCTAAGGATTTTTGAGGCCGCTCTTGAATTGAAGTCTACAAGTCACAAGTATTGTGTCATGGGACTTGGCCCAGGGGGAGACTGGGCTAGAATCCACGCCCCTGTTCTGGGCCAAGGACTCGTTTTCGCAACCACCGAGTCTGGCTGGCACCTCGCACAGCAAGGCAGGATAAATGCGGCTGATCTGAGAATGGCATGGGAAGTTATGGAGTATTCCTAAACAGAGGAATCATCATTCAAGAAAGGGACCTCAATCATCCCCGAATCTTCCTTTCCCAGTGCAGTTGAGTGATACTTCGAGTGGATGATTAGGGGGATAATAATGCACGAAAGGGGGAGTGAACCAATCAGAACGTATGCTGTGGTCTTCGGAAGCATGAACCTATCCTCTACGTCAATCAGCACCTCTACGCTCATATTTCCCGAAGCAGGCTGGTCTCCCTGCCTGCTATTGTCCCAACCATCTAGAACCAAGAAGAACTCCTGGTCAGTTGAACTACTCCCAAAACCTGCAAATGACCATGCCGATCCGGATGAATCTATAGCTACAGAGAACTCCTGATAGGAAACCGACTCGTATGCATGGGTATCTCTGAATGGAATCCATGTAAAGAGGTCCCTGTACTCGACTGGAACTGCATCCAATGCTCCTTCTTCACAGATCAACTCCCATCCTTCTTCTTCGCATAGCATATCGACTTCATACATTTCCATGTCGCTCGGAGTGAGTAGGTACACGTCTCCCTTTGAACTGAAATCTATACAGAAAGTGTACCTTTTCCCAGGCATGAGTACCAATTCTATAGCAGTCGCAGAACCGTTATCCACTTGGATTCCTGGAAATCCTTCCCAGGAACCGTCCGACCATTCGGTGCTGACATCCTTGTCAAGGGCCCTAAGCCCGGACCTTCCGTCAAATCCGAACAGTTCTCCGCCTCCGCTCCCAGGGATATCTATGGAAAGGTAATCTCTCGGGTTGTCTCCTTCATCCCAGTCACTGCTAGGAGAAACTCCGCAGGATGAAGATTGTGAACTTGCGGGTACCGAGGCAAAAATGATAGCGCTCATGGTTGCTACAATTATTGACACACCAACTCCTGTGGAATAAAATCTTGAAATCACTATTTCCGCCTCGTTCTTATCGGCCTCACATAACCGGACTCTCTGTTCGTTCGCTGATCAGAGGTAAGATATCTGGGTTGCGGAGGGGGGCTATGCTGATCCATCCCGGGAAGCCCTCCCTCGGCTTCGACTTCGTCAACGTCGTACTTCTTCACCATCTCCATTGCATCCAACTCCTCATCGTCTCTCTCTCTGAGAATCATCCATCCTAGAATGGCCACTAGTGCGACTAGGGCCAGGAGTCCAGCACTCTCTTTTCCAGGCGTTAGGTCAGCAATGGTCAGGTCGGCTAGAGTCTTTGGGGGGGTAGTATCCTGGAGTGATAGAACGGTGATGACATAATCTCTGAATTCGCATACCCCTGCTCCATCGCAAACAGTCATAGAAATCCTGATTTCACCTGGCTCCGTCCAAGTTTGATTGGCTCCTATCCAGTCATTCCTCGTATTTCCGTCGCAACCTTCCAATGTCAGACAGTCATCATCCACGTAGGCATTAATGTCCCAATTGAACTCTAGAGTGTCAGTCAAATTCCTGTCTCTATCGTTGGCTGGATCTCCATCTCCGTCGCTGTCGAAGAGAGCATCATCATCTATCCACGCATGGATTCCTAGGTCCAGATCATCATCTCTGGCTTCTCCAGAAAGATTGACCAATTCTCCAACTACCACATAATCCGTCGCAATGGGGCTGATTGTCGTTATTTCTGGTGGTGATGAGACTCTGACTTTCATCTCGGTGGTGTTCGAGTCCCCACCTCCAAAACCATCGATTACAGTAAGCCTAACCGTATATTCTCCGGGTCTGTCATAGCTATGCCAAACCACAGGTCCAGAAGAGGAAGGGCTGGCATCTCCGAAATCCCAAATCCATTCCATAATCCCGCTCCATTCCGGGTCGCTCATGTCAGTGGAAGATTTGTCTTGGTAACCCGGATCCGCGTCGAAGCTGCTGCTCCCATCGAACCTAATCAAATCACCAGGGGCAATGAAAGCCCCCCCCTCTTCAGTTTGGGGGACGCGCCAGACTATGTCGGACTCGCTAGAATCAGGAATCATGGACAAAATCCCTTCTTGATCGCTCGGACAACTGAATGATATAATTGGTATTGGGAGGGGATTTTCGATATAGATTAGGAAAGTCTTGGGGGCCGAATCGAGCCCCCTCTCGTCAATAACGACTAGTGTGGCACTGTACAGTCCCGGTTGCGAAAAGGTTCTGCTAACAGAGGTGGTGTTTTCTATCGGGTCTTCTCGGTCTGAGAATGTCCATGAATGGGATAGTTCTGAGGAATCCCCATCAGGATCGAATGACGAACTACTGAAGATGTACGTGTCTCCAATCTGTCCATCCAAAGGACGTTCGAAAAGTGCCACCGGTCGTTGATTCAGTATGTTCACAGTCAGATGAGCGACCGAGAAGTTACCATCATCGTCAACCACCTCTAGTGTTGCATTTTTCTGACCGGGCTCCCTCCAACTCACTACTGGGTTAGATTCGAATGAACTCGTCTCTGAGAATTCAGAGGCAAGTGAAACTCCCTCTCCATCGAGATTTACTCCCTCATCGAATGTCCACCTATACTCTACAATTATTCCATCTTCATCTAAGAAAACATCCGGCATCATTAATGGCGTCACTGCAAATGCTTCCAATTCCTCAGAGAATACTTGACTCGGCTCTCGGTTTAGGACCTTCACTAGCACTGTTTTCTGAGAAGACTGGAAACCATCGCTGACAAACAACTCTAGGGAATAAGTAGTACCCTCGCCGCTTCCATCGACCCACAAGTGACTAACTTCGTATAGTCCAACACCCGACTCGGTATCTCCATCCCCCCAGTTCCATGAGAAAAATAGACGACTGACAGGAACATTATCCGAGGTTCCAAAGGCTGAAAATTGTACTCTCTGGTTGGTCTGAACGATCAACTCTTCTTGAATCGGCAATCCATCAACTGAGATATCGGGGACTGGTTGCGAAGTATCACTTACCGATACATCCCATGATTTAGTCTCGGAGAAGTATCCCCCTTGGTCTTCAACAATAAGCGTGATTACGTAATCTCCCTCCTGCGTGTATGTATGGACTGGATTCTTCAGACTTGAAGAGTTGCCATCGCCTAGTTCCCAGATGTATGATTTAAGAGAATCATTATGGCCGAAAGACCCGTTTTGATAACCAAAACCCCATGAGTCATACCCCCCTCCAAAGATGTAGGTTGGCAACCAGGTTTCCGTCTGATTAGACGAAATAGAACCCGAACTCTCAGGCTTCATGTTGAATATCTCTATGGGGAGGGTTTGCGCTATATCCTGTAATTCACCTGTAATGTCACTAGCTCTCGCTGTAATCGTCCATTCAGCAGTGAATGGGGGGGTGAACCATACAGATCTAATCTCAGGCTCTGAGTTGCTCGCAGAAATTGTGAATTCCGAGGAGTCATACAAGGAGTTCTCAGTGAATGCTGATAGCTCAACGGAAAGGGTTTCGAAGAACGCACTGGAACTGACACCGATTCCTATTTCCACACTATCATCTAGTAAGTCGCCGTCTCTATCAAATCCCTCGACCGATTCTATGGTTAATTCAGCAGGATCCGTGACCTGGCTAGCACTGACGGAAAAACTACCTGTTGGGTAGTTTCCCCCAGAAAGAACTCCACAGTTTGCAAAATCGAAGTCGCAGTCATCTACTAGGGAGTTATACCACACGAGGAGCCATACTTCACTGGTTAAGTTTCCGAATCCATTGACAAGTCCGGTCCCCCTCCCGTCTTCTGAGTCTATCCTCAGCCTGTCCATGCTCCATGTGCCAGTGGAGTCTTCCTTGGACAAAACTGCTCCCTCGAAGCCAAACCTATCTGGTTGGACAAGGATGCTCAGTGGGTATCCATCCCCTCCGGAAAATCTGAACGATTTGAGGCCCCAACCCTCCAACGAGTGTCCAGAAGATTGCCACGTCTCAGTCCAATCATTATTTTCTGCGCTGGCTACGCCTCTGCAGAATCCCCCAGAAGAGCAGTCGTCCAGTAAGTCGATTTCAGAGAATCCGAATGCTCCCTGATCGCTGTCTAACGTTATGGCAGCACTGAAGTTAGCAAAAATTTCACTCATTGTCAAGCCAATAGGTGTCGACCCGGGCCCTGGATTCCTAGCCAAATTCTCTATTCCATTCCCTCCTAGAGAGGGATTAGAAATCAATTGCTGAATCCCCGTGGATCCTCCTAGTTTGTCAGATAGGTACGTTAGGAAAAGAAAGCTAGAGCCCATATCGGGGGTACGTCCGTCCCACCATCGAAGACTAGTGGTGGAATTTTGCGTCCAAGAGTTGGCCTTTTCCTCCAATTGCTGGGAATCTCCATAGCTCATGAACTCGGATAGCCCAGCAGCACCCTCCTTCACCCAGAGGTACTCAAATGGATCGTAATCATGGTGGATTAGCTCGCTGAACTCGCTGGTCAGAATCCTATTTCTCTCAGAAATATCATCGATATCGATGAACAAAGCCTCCCGTAAAGTCGAGACTCCAGTCTCGAAGTAACCCTCATCTCCACCTGGCCCATCAATGGGGATTATTGCTATCTCTACCTGACAATTCCCGTCTATGTCTGGGGGGGTACCAAAGAAATTTGTCGTTGTAGGGAAAATGATCGATTCCCAGTTCGATACGATGTCATTCAGGATGGTGGATGAGACTATTTGCTCGTCTTCCACAAATATTGCAGAATTGGAGGAAATTTTCTCCACGGTCACTGCAAACGTACCGTCACTAGTAGTGATATTGTCCCCATCACCTACTGACCACGAGTTCAGACAGCTCCTTGGTTGACCGGCCGAGGAGACTCCCAAGACGCTGGTGGAAATCATAGGCAAAACGAACACAAATAATAGTGCAATCGCGATATTAACAGTTTTCTTGTTTGTGGTAAAATCTGTACCGCTGACCATAACTAGCACCTCCTTATTCATTCTGTACTAAACTGTTCGAGGACTTATTTTAACATCGATGGAGCATCGTTCGTACATGCGGGGGCGGCTTGGGACATCAATCGTTTGTATTCTCGTTTTTTCTATTTCCCTTTCTGCGGAATCTGTGGCTTCGGATTCTATCGATGAAGCGGAGGAAAGAGGATTCAAGGTAGTCAGAACAATTCCTCTCGAAGAAACCTCCTTCACTCAAGGTCTTGAGGTACGGAATGGTTCGATTTTCCAGAGTTCTGGCCTCTATGGGGCATCTCGGCTTACCGAGATAGACTTGCAAAGCGGGAATATAATCAGAAATATGCCGGTCAATGACTCATACTTCGCCGAAGGAATCACGGTTTTGGATCAATCAATAATAATGCTAACCTGGAAGGGAGAACAAGCATTCCGAATCGATATCTCCAACTTCAGTATTGTAGAGAACTTCAGTTTCGAGGGAGAGGGATGGGGAATTTGCTTCAACGGCGAGTTCTTGGTGATGTCTAACGGAACCTCACAAATTTCCTTTAGAGATCCGGAAACATTCGAAATTAACCACACTATTCAGGTTACTTGGGATGGGCAACCAGTCCCCAATATCAACGAACTGGAATGTGTTGGAAAGGAAATTCTGGCAAATGTATGGCTGCAGGACGTCATCATTAGCATCGATTCTATTTCAGGAAATGTACAGTATTTCGTTTCCCCTACTTCGATCACTTCAACCCAGGGGACTAACTCAAATGAAGTTTTGAATGGAATAGCATTCGATAAGTCATCAGGAGGTTTTTGGATTACAGGTAAGAATTGGACACATATCTATCTGATAGAAATCTCTAGTCTAGAAACCCCTAGTGAAATTCAAGAAACCAGTGGATTAAACAGGTCTTCAGAAATCTTCATTATTTCTATAATGTTGTTATTGTCCTTATTGGTATTTTTTCGTAACAAGAACAAACCCGAAACGCCCAACTTCAAGGACTCCCTCCCGTAGGAATCATCATGCCCGAAGACGAAGATGCTGGGGGGATGGACCTCGAGTACTTTCTGGAGGATATCTCGGAGGAGTCATCAACAAGAATTGCAGGTGCCATTTTGATAATCGCCGGAAGCCTACTTGGCGTCTTGCTAGGTTTGCTGCTGGTTTCTTCCAACCCAAGTCAAATCATGGATGAAACTCTCGACTCTTCTGAGGATTACTCTGACGTATCTGGAATCGTCATATCGGGACTTTCTGGAAATGATTCTGGTGGCGACCCTGTAGAGGGCGTAAGAGTGAGGCTACTTTCAGTCGAAGGAGCCTCTACTGGTAGGGAGACGACCACTGATTCTGATGGTAGGTTTTCACTAACTGATATCAGAAGAGAGCCTGCCCTACTATCCTTCACACATCCGGGAAACAATACTACCAAGCTGTACTTCGTTCCCGGTGATGAGACGCAGTTGACTATCACGATGTCTGAGGGAGACGGAGAAAATGTCTTAGACAGGAGAGGCGAAAGCTATCAATACCAATCTGTATTTACTGCTAATCTGATTGCGTTCATGACTATATTTCTAGGTCTAATGGGGGTTTACGGGGGTGTTGAGGCATACAGAGGAGGCAGCTATCGCAAATCCTGGTGGTTTTCATTCCTCGGACTCTGGAGTAGGGGGATGATTTTCATCGGTCCCCTGTTGATTCTTGTCGGCATGGGGATGGTGACCCTCTCTAAGGAACAGTTTTCCGGGAGCCACGATTAGAAGCAGGAGAGTACCATGTACCTGTTCTCAATTGAAGGCGGAGATGGAAGTGGGAAGGGCCTTGCTGCGGAGATAGTCTCTGAAATTCTACAATCTGAGTTCTGTTTTACTTCCGTTGAGTCTACCGCTGAGCCGCGAAGGGATCACGCGCTTGGGAGGTTGGCAATAGATTCGGTGAGAAAGCAGACCCTTACTCCCGAAGAAGAAGCTGGACTTTTTGCTGCGGATAGGCTTGACCATTCTCATGGTTGGATCCTACCTCGCCTTCACGAGGGTAAGGCCGTAGTAAGTGGTAGAAACATACACTCTTCCTTAGTGTACCAGGGCATAGTTGGTGGTATTGGTCTGGAGAAGGCAGCCCAAATGAACTCCGCAGCTTTAATCCCAGATCTATGCATATGGGTTGATTGCGATCCGAAAATCGCACTTGAGAGAATTAG
>CEPK01058996.1_pt1 | contig 12739 bp, 10 predicted proteins | sample 356231 | NCBI WGS metagenome assembly CEPK01 (sample SAMEA2620259, study PRJEB7988) | marine metagenome | biome: marine biome (ENVO:00000447); feature: deep chlorophyll maximum layer (ENVO:xxxxxxxx); material: "saline water (ENVO:00002010), including plankton (ENVO:xxxxxxxx)" | depth 80 m
ATATATTTATATTTTTTTATATGATTTCAAAATCAGAAAAAGCAAAAGTTCTAATAGTTGAAGACGATAAAAACATAAGAGAAGCTTTGCGTTACAATCTTATTGCGGAAAATTATTCAGTAAGCTATGAGAAAGATGGAATGAATGCTTTGGATAATATCCTTGAAAACCATTACGATATTATACTTCTAGATATAATGCTTCCAAACTTAGACGGAATTGAGATTTGTAAAAGAGTAAGATTTGAGAAAATAAACACTCCCATAATCATGTTAACTGCGAAAGATACTGATATAGATAAAGTATTAGCTCTTGAACTTGGTGCTGATGATTATGTTTCAAAACCTTTTAGTATGCTTGAGCTTTTAGCAAGAATAAAGGCTGTTATAAGAAGAAACAAAATTGTATCTGATACTTCAAAGTCGATCAGTAAAAAACAATTTACACATTTAGATGTTTATTTTGATTTAGATAAGAGATTGATCTCTGTAGAAGGACAAGAAAAGTTTTTTAGACCTAAAGAGTTTGACTTAGTCTACTTACTAATGAGTAATCCAGGTGTAGTTTTTACAAGAGAAAAATTAGTCCAAAAAATATGGGGCTTTGAATATTTTGGTGATACCAGAACTGTTGATGTTCATATTAGATGGATCAGAGAAAAAATTGAAAATAATAATTCTAAATCTAAAAAAATATTAACTGTCAGAGGTGTGGGTTACAAAGCTAATGTGGAGTAAAAAATATATAAATTAAATCAATACCTTATAAGAATTTCTTTTGGAAGATTACTATTAGTTCTAGTAGCTTTAATAATTTTCATTTCATTTTTATTTAGCTTCTTAATTAAAATAAATTCATTTATATTAATATCTACTTTATTGCTAATGATATTCTCATTTTTTATATTGTTTTATTTATATAAATTGAAAATAGAGCTATTTAAAAAAAATTTTATTGAACTACTTGAAAACCATGAGACTTCTATAACGTCCAGTAAAGAATTCAATCAATCTTTAAGATTATTTCAAGAAAAACTAGAATCTCTTAAATTACTTTCAAAACAAAATTCAAAATTGCTTGAGCTATTTGATATTTCAAATGATTATTTTGAGGATGGTATTATTTTTTTAGATAATAAGGGTATAATTCAAAGATTTAATCGTAAAATAATAACCTTTTTTGATAAAGAATATTCTGAAATTGATTCATACAAAAAAATAACAGATCTTACATCAAATATTGATTTTATTGATTTTTTTGAAAAATCAAAAACAAAAAAAATTAATACAATAAATATTCAAACAAATTTTCCTCAAAAGAATTTTCATCTAAGATCAATTAATCTTGACGAAATTATAGTTGTTTTTATCAAAGATATTTCGGATATTATTTCTTTGGATAAAACTCGTAGGGAATTTTTTGCAAATACTTCTCATGAGATAAAAACTCCAGTAACATCTATAAAACTTAATGTGCAGGCATTAAAAAACAGCTTGAAATCAGACAATAAAGATGATTTTCTTTATTTTCTAGAAAAAATTGATTTGGACGCAGATAGGTTACAAAAAATAACAGAAGATATAGGTCAACTTCATTCATTAGAGTCTGGGAGCATAAAACTATCTCCTGAAGAATTAAGAATTGATGAATTTATGTCAGGATTTTTACTCAATTTTGAAACATTGCTAAGTTCGAAACGAATCAAGATTAAGATTTCAAAAAATAATTTCAAGAAAATAAAAATAGATAGTAATCTTTTTTTTACTTTATTGGAAAATATAATTTCTAACTCTATTAGATATAGTAAAGAAGATTCAAATATAGAAATTGATATGAAAAAAAATAAATCTTTATTTTCAATTTCAATTAAGGATGAAGGAATTGGAGTTTCTCAAATAGATTTACCTCATATTTTTGAAAGATTTTATAGAGGAGATGGGCTAAGAAGTGATCAGCATAACGGATTAGGTCTTGCAATAGTAAAACATATTGTTGACTTACATAAAGGAACAATAGAAGCTTCAAGTGAAATCAATGAAGGACTAAAAATTATGATTAATTTTCCGCAATAAATTCAAAGTAATTTAACCTTTATTTAACATTACTAAATCTATATGTAATAATCTAAGTTTTGAGTAAATTATTATTGTAGAAATTTATATGCAAAAAGATTCTAGAGGAATTGGCAAAAGAAGATTTGAAGAATTTTTTGTACTATATATCTTAAGATTCAGTGCATTGATTTCTATTATCACAACTATCGGTATCATTTCTATTTTAGGTATAAATTCTGTTCCTTTTTTTAGAGAAGTTGGATTTATTGAATTTTTTACAGGATTAGAATGGACTCCCTTATTTATACCTCAAAACTTTGGAGTCTCTCCTTTAGTTAATGGTACATTTTTAGTAGCTTTAATAGCTGCAATTACAGCTTTAGTTTTCGGATTGGGGAGCGCATTTTATTTATCAGAATATGCATCAAGAAAAGTAAGAAAAATCCTAAAACCATTTTTGGAAATACTTGCCGGAATACCTACAGTAGTCTATGGATATTTTGCTTTAACTTTTGTTACTCCAGTTATTCAATTTATATTTCCAGAGACTATAATATTTAATGCTTTGAGTGCTGGATTGGTTATGGGGATAATGATTATTCCTATGGTTTCTACTTTATCTGAGGATGCAATGAATGCAGTTCCTTCAAGTTTAAGAGAAGCAGCTTATGGCCTTGGGGCAAAAAAATATCAGGTAGCTTTAAAAGTAGTTTTCCCTTCTGCAATTTCAGGTATAGTAGCTTCGTTTATTTTAGCTATATCTAGGGCTATAGGAGAGACCATGATAGTAAGTTTAGCAGCCGGGGGTAAGCCTGCATTAACAATTAACCCCTTAGATGCAATCCAAACAATGACTGCGTATATTGTAACTGTTAGCCAGGGAGAAACGCCTCAAGGCTCAGTAGAATATAATAGTATATTTGCCGTTGGACTCTTATTGTTTTTTTTGACTTTGATAATGAATCTTGTAGGAAGATTTATTGTTACTAAATATGCACAGAATTATGAATAAATAATGAAAGAAAGATTTTTTAATATAATTTTTTTACTTGCTGTATTAGTAGGAATATTTTCATTAATAATACTTTTTGTAGATATTATTTCAGATGGTTATAAACATCTTACATGGGATTTTCTTACAAATTATGCTTCAAGAAAAGCTGAAAAATCAGGAATTTTAGCACCATTAGCTGGAACTCTTTGGCTAATTGTTTTGACTGCATTATTTACTATTCCAATAGGAGTTTCAACTGCGCTTTATCTTGAAGAATTTGCTTCTGATAATTTATTTAACAAAATAATAAAAATAAACGTATCTAATTTAGCTGGAGTTCCTTCTATAATATATGGGCTTTTGGGGCTTGCTTTTTTTACTTATACTCTTTCATTGGGAAAAAGTCTAATAGCGGGAGCTCTAACAATGACTCTTTTAGTATTACCTATAGTTATAATCGCTTCTCAAGAAGCTATAAGAACTATTCAACCATCTCTAAAAGACGCTGCATATGCGTTGGGGGCAACAAAATGGGAGGTTTCTAAAAGAGTTATTTTACCTCATTCAATTGGGGGTATAATGAGTGGAATTATATTATCAATGTCTAGAGCAATAGGTGAAACAGCTCCTATTTTGATCATAAGCTCTTTAGTTTTTATTACTATGGTACCTTCTGGTCCAATGGACAGATTTACGATACTTCCCTTACAAATATATACTTGGGCTTCTTTCCCTCAAGATGATTTTAGAGCTATAGCATCAACTGGTATTATAGTATTGCTCTTTATACTTATAGTAATGAATTCTATTGCCGTTTATATAAGATTTCGTACTCAGGATTAATTTCATTTTTTGATATTATAGTCATATAAAAAGAAATATTATGTCAAATACATATTGGTTGGTAAATTTTTCACTTGAAAATTTCAATCTCTCCAAAAAGAGATCATTTGATTTATTGGGTTTTAGTAAGAAAGATAATAAATTAACTAACAAAATTGCTCTTAATGATAACGTGATTTTCTATATTTCTGACCTAAAGTGTTTTGTGGGAACATCTACAGTAAACTCTAAAAAATTTTACGATAAGAAAAAAATTTGGTCATCAGATGAAGAAGAAGTTAAGTTCCCATACAGAGTAAAACTTAAGTCAACAAAAATATTACCAGAAAAAAAATATATAAGTGGATATGATGTTGCTCCATCACTAAATTATGTTAAAAGATGGGCCCCAGAAGATTGGTATCTTGCTTTATTATCCCCTGTTCATATTATTTCTCATTCTGATTTTGAAATAATTTCACATGGTATAGAAAACTCTTTGAAAGGAAATACTTCTAAGTTATCACTCAAGAAAAAAACAAGAAAAAATCGGAAAAAAAAGTAATTATAAATCTAGTATATTTTTTGAGTTTTTTTCAATTTGTTCTGTGATATATTCAGGGTCTATATTTTTAAGCTTACTCAATTTTTCTATGATCAATAATAAATCCTTTGGTTCAGTCCATCTTTGCCTATTTTTCTTGAAATATTGTGGATATGAATCAGTTTCAATAACTATCTGATCTAATGGTAACTTTTTTATTACTTCTGACAATTCTTCATCCCTTAGAAAAGGCTTAGCAACGGAAATATATACATTCTCATTTAGTAACCTTTTAGCGTAATCATAATTCCCTAAGAAGTAATGAGCAACAGATTTAATGTTTTTTATATTGGCTGATTTTATTATTTCTAATGCTTCTTTTTCTGCATTTCTTACATGAAATGCTATAGGGAGATTATATTCTTCTGCAATTAAGATTTGATTATAAAAAAAATCTTTTTGCAAAGATAATTCAGGAGATTCTTTTTGGATATCTATTCCTATCTCGCTAATCATTATTGTTTTAGGATGTTCTATTAATTTAGTAAGTTTTTCTAAATAATTATTTGTGTTTTCATCCAATATATTTTGTGGGTGAATTCCTACTGCAGCATAAATTTCTTCATATTTTTTTGATAATGCTATTGATTTTTCAGAATCTGAAATAGTTGTTCCTGCTGCTATTATGATTCCAACATTTGCAATTTTGGAGTTATGAATTAATAAATCTAAATCTTCTTTATTAAATTGTTGTACATGAGTATGAATATCTATTAGCATTTTAAAAATTTACTATTAATTGAATATATTTAGGAGTCGTTATGAGACCAGGATTTGGTCAATTTAATACTGCAAGTTCAGAATATCTTAGATTTGCAGCTCAATATGGAGTGAAGGATATCTTACTTAACAATCCAATTCTGCAAGAAGAAAAACCAGGTATATGGTCTAAAAAAGAACTAGCTAAGTTAAAACTTTCTATTGAAAGTTATAACTTGCAATTATCTGCAATTGAAAATGTTCCAACTCATTTTTACGATCATATTATGCTAAACGGACCCAATAAAAATATGCAAATAGAAAATATGATTCAAAATATTGAAAATATGGCTGACGTTGGAATCCCTATTTTTGGTTATAATTGGATGCCATCTCATGTTTGGAGAACTAATCCAAGGCATATAAGAGGAGGAGCTATTGCTACAGCTTTTGATTATGAATCGGCAAAGAATTATCCTTTGACTCACGATAGAGAATATAGTGAAGATGAAATGTGGGAAAGCTTAGAAGAATGGATAAAAATTATTACTCCAATAGCTGAGAAAAAAAACATACGATTAGGAATACATCCTTGTGATCCTCCAGTTGAAAAACTTGGAGGAATCCCACAGTTGCTAAGATCCTTTGAATCATATAAAAGATTGATTGAAATAGTTGATTCTCCTTCTAATGGAATTGAATTTTGTCAGGGTACTTTCTCTGAAATGGAAGATGCAAAAGACGGAGGGATATATGAAATGATTGATTATTTCTCATCAAGGAAAAAAATCCTATATGTTCATTTTAGAAATGTTTCTGGCACTGTACCTAAATTTAATGAAGAATTTATCAACTCAGGTTATGTTGACATGCATAAGGCTATGAATATTTATCTAAAAAATGGATTTGATTCTTTTTTTATTGATGATCATGTCCCTCAGACTAATCATGATACGGAATGGGGTCATGCAGGTAGAGCTTTTGCAAATGGATATATTCAAGCATTGATAGAATCAACTCTTAAACAGAAAAAATTTGATGAATAAAAAAGTAATATTTATAACTGCAGCAGCAGGTGCAATGGGTTCATCTCAAGCACAAATATTTTCCAAACATGGATATAAAATATTTCTTACTGATATTGATAAAAAAAAACTTATAAGTTTAGAAAAAAAACTTAAAATTCAAAATTCAGAAGTATCTTTTTCATTGCTTGATGTTAGATCTGAATCATCATGGAAAAATAGTGTTTCTAAATGTATAGAAAAATTTGGTCAAATTGATATTTTATGTAATAACGCTGGAGCTAACTACAGAACTGGCTTTGATGATCAGACTATGGAAATGTGGAATAATATTATAAATATTGGGCTTACAGGATCATTTTTAGGAATTAAATCAACAGTAGATTTTATGAAGAAAAAAGGCGGGGTGATAATAAACTTAGGATCATTAGCTACACTAAAAAGTAGTGAATCATCTCCAGGTTATTCATCTCAAAAAATGGGATTAATTGGTCTAACTAAGTCCACAGCTTTAGCATATGCTAAATATGGGATTCGGTGCAATGTTGTTTCTCCTGGGCATGTTGACACTCCTTTTATTCGTTCAGATAAAGATTACAGTCCAAATGATTGGACTACAAGTATAGATAATCCAGAAAACTATAATAAAAGGTTAAGCAATATACCTCTAGGAAGATTTCTAAATCCAGATGATATAGCTAAAACAGTCTTTTTTCTATGTTCTGATGAGGCAGAAATGATAACAGGTGAAAATTTTGTTATTGACGGAGGTTCATCTTTGGTTTAGTTATTTTTTTTTCTGAAGAAAAAATTATAAATAAACAAGCAAGTAAGGCTACAATTCCAAACATTGGAAAACTAAGTTGATAAGATCCTGTAAAATCGTATATTAATCCTGCAGAAATTCCACCAACTGCTTGCCCTGCACTTACAAATGGTTCTGAGTAACCTCTTATTGAACCGATATTATCCTTTCCGAAAATATCTGCTAAAACTACAGGAGGTATTACTAATAATCCCCCTAATGACATTCCAAATATAAATCCAACAAAATATGCCACAATTATATTATTTATAACAAGGAAAAGTAATGCTGATAAACCTAACCACACACAACCGAAAAAATATACTTTTTTAGATGAAAATTTATCTGTAGCCCACCCAGTAATAACGCTACCTACTCCTGTACCTAATGCCATGATTGTCAATGCTGATGCCGCAAAAATGGGATTTATTCCTTTATCAATTAGATATGCTGCCTGATGTATATTTACTCCTGTATGAATAAAATAAGTTAGAAAACCAACCATTGACAACATCCAAAAAGCTTTAGATTTTAGTGCTTCATTTAGAGAGATAGATGAAGAAGACCTATCACTATTTCCTGAATCTTTTTCGAATTTGAGGTAACTGTTACTTTTTGGTTTTATTTCATCAGGATCATCAACCATTGTAAAAAAAACTAAAGGTAGTGAAATTAACCAAACAGTTACTCCAATAAAGATCCAACTCATTCTCCAAGAATCAGGATTTCCGCCATCAAGATCTATTACTAATTGCGCAAATAAAGGAAATAAGCCCATTCCTAAAGAGTGAGATAAGCCTAAAACTCCAGTAGCCTTACCTCTACTATTTATGAACCATTTTGCTACTATTGTTGCAGCACCAATTTGAACTGGAGAACTAAAAATAATTCTACCTATTCCAAATAGAATATAAAATGTAACAGGATTAAATGTTTTACTTATTAATAATGATGATAGTCCTAATAATAAAACTGAAAAGAATAATGTTTTTTTTGAACCATATTTTTGAATTAAGTATCCAGATAAAGGAGAAATAAAAACAGATAATAATCCAGCTAAAGAAGAAGCTCCAACTATTAATGTTCGTGACCAACCTAAATCTTCACTCATTGGATATACAAAAACAGCAATAGTTAAGGTTGCAGCAGCATTTCTGACAAACATTGTTGAACCTGATCCAGCAACAATAATCCATCCATAGTAAAAGTTAGTATTTTTTTCTATGAATTTCGCTAATTGGTTCATTCTAGCTATTTATTTAATCTAATAATAGAATGTAACATTAAATTTATTATTCGTTTAGCACTTAGGAGAGAGAATGTCTGTAAATTTTGATAAAAAGAAATATTTAAAGTCATTAAGAATTTCTGAAGGGGAGAGAGGTTATTTTGACATTAAATCTTTGACAAAAGATAGTAATATTGACATTAATAAAATACCTTTTTCAATAAGAGTGCTGATAGAAAATGTCTTAAGATCTTACCATAATGATGTATCAAATCTTGAACATATAAATAACTTAGTTCAATGGAATAAAGATACAGTCCCAGATAAAGAGTTCCCATACATGCCAGGAAGAGTAGTACTTCAAGATTTTACAGGAGTTCCAGTTGTTGTAGATTTAGCTGCTATGAGGGATGCTGTAACGACACTAGGAGTAGATCCATCAATAATTAATCCAATAGTAAGATCTGATTTAGTCATAGATCACTCTGTGCAAGTTGACTCTTTTGCTCAGAATTCTTCACTTTCTCAAAACATATCAAGAGAGTTTGAGAGGAATCAAGAGAGATATAAATTATTAAAATGGGCTCAAAATGCTTTTTCAAACTTTTTAGTTGTTCCTCCAGGAACAGGTATAGTACATCAGGTTAATTTAGAAAACTTAGCTGAAGTAATACTTAGTTCTGAAGAAAATAATCTTATATTTCCTGATACTTGTGTAGGAACTGATTCACATACAACAATGATAAATGGAGTTGGAGTGCTAGGTTGGGGAGTAGGAGGTATAGAAGCAGAAGCTGTTATGCTAGGACAACCATATTACATGCAAGTGCCAGAAGTTGTAGGAGTTAATTTACATGGAAATATTAGAGAAGGAACCACTGCAACTGATGTTGTACTTGGAATAGTAGAAAAATTAAGAGAAGTAGGTGTTGTCGAAAAGTTTGTAGAGTTTTTTGGATCAGGACTGAAAAATCTATCTTTAACAGATAGAGCAACTATATCAAATATGGCTCCTGAGTATGGAGCAACCTGTGGCTTTTTCCCTGTAGATGAGAGAACAATGGATTATCTAACTCTTACTGGAAGAGATAATAAAGTAGTTAATAGAGTTGAAAACTATACTCAAAATAATAGCCTTTTTTATGAAGGAATTGATCCAGAATTCACTAAGATTTTAGATTTTGATTTGTCCTCTGTCCAACCTTCACTTGCGGGTCCAAAAAGACCTCAGGATAGACTAGCCTTATCTGATGTAAAATCAAATTTTCATTCTAATTTTGATATAAATGAATCAGATATAAATAATGATGAACTTGACGATGGTTCTGTAGTAATAGCTGCTATTACTAGTTGTACAAATACCTCTAATCCGAACGTAATGATGGGAGCAGGTATAATTGCAAAAAATGCATCTGAAAAAGGCATTAAGCCAAAAAGTTGGGTAAAAACCTCCTTAGCTCCAGGTTCAAAAGTTGTGAGTAAATATCTTGAATCTGCAGGATTAGATAAATACCTAGATGATATAGGTTTTCAAACAGTAGGATATGGATGTACAACATGTATAGGTAACTCAGGTCCTTTACCTACAGAAATTGCAGAGGAAGTTGATCATAATGAACTTTCTGTAGCGGCAGTACTTTCAGGTAATAGAAACTTTGAAGGAAGGGTTCATCCTCAAGTAAAAGCTAATTATTTAGCTTCTCCTATGCTAGTTGTTTTATATGCTCTTGCAGGAACGGTAAATATTGATTTTTCTGTAGACCCTATTTCAAATGATAAGAATGGAAATCCTGTTTTTCTTAAGGATTTGTGGCCATCAGCTAATGATATTGAAAGTATGATTGACTCTTCACTGAATTCAAAAATGTTTATTGATGAATACAAATCTGTATTTGAAGGCCCAAAAGAATGGAAAGAACTTTCATCAACTAAATCAAATCAATTTAGGTGGGATGGTAATTCAACTTATATACAAAAACCTCCATACTTTGAAAATTTTGACTTAAATTTACCAAAAAAACAAAAGATTAATGATGCAAGATGCCTAGTTGTATTAGGAAATTCTGTAACAACAGATCATATTTCTCCCGCAGGTTCTATTCCTCAATCAGCTCCGTCAGGACAATTGCTTATTTCTAGTGATGTTCCAAGATTTGAATTCAATTCATATGGATCTAGAAGAGGTAATCATAATATTATGGTAAGAGGAACCTTTGGAAATATTAGGCTTAGAAATCAAATTTTAGACGACGAAGGAGACTGGACTATTCATTTTCCAAGTGGAGAAAAAATGAGAATTTTTGAAGCCTCTGAATTATATCAAAAAGAAGAAACTCCATTGATAGTTATAGCTGGTAAAGAGTATGGTACTGGATCATCAAGGGACTGGGCTGCAAAAGGCCCAGCTTTGCTAGGAGTAAAAGTAGTTATAGCTGAGAGTTTTGAGAGGATTCATAGATCAAACTTAGTGGGTATGGGAATTGTTCCACTTCAATTTCAAGATGGAGACAGCTTTGAAAATTTACGATTAGACGGATCAGAACATTATGATTTCTTTGCTTTGGAAGATAAAATTACTCCAAACTCTGAGATTGAAGTTTTAGCAAAGAAAGAAGATGGCTCTGAAGTAAGATTCAAAACATTACTAAGAATAGACACCCAAATAGAAGCTGAATATTATTACAATGGAGGTCTCTTACCATTTGTATTGAGAAAAATGGTTAGAGAATCTAAGTAATACTTCCAAATGGAGAAGTTTTTAACCACGTAAATCCAGATTCCTTTAGTTTTGTAGGTAAAATTCTCTGATTGCTAAGTAATATTTCCTCTCCTAGCTTTCCAAAAATCATATTAATAGTAGCTTCAGGGAGTGGTAATTTTACTAATGGGTTGATTTTTTTATTTAAACTTTCCATAACATCCTTAAAATAGATGGGATTGTTTGAAACTATATTCACTGGCCCTGAAATTTCGCTTTTATTAATTACGTGAAGTATAGATCTACAAACATCTAAATTTGAAATCCAAGGGAAATAATTTAATCCATTACCAATTCTATTAACTCCTATAATTCTTCCATATTTTTTCATATAAAAATAAATATCAGAATTTTCATCTATAACTGTTCCTAATCTTAGATAAACGACTCTTGTATTATTAAGTTTTATATTTTGTTCCCACTCTTCAGCTATATCTGGAATCAATCCTCTTCCTTTAGGTGATTTCTCGTCAATAATTTCATTTGGTCTATTGCCATAAAAACCAGTAGCTGAAGCTGAAATTATAAGCTTTGGTGGAGTATTAGATTTTTTTATTGTTTCAAAAAGTAATCGAGTAGGTTTTATTCTACTAGAAATAATTTTGGATAATTTTTTTCTTCTAAAAGGCTGAATTATCTTAGCTCCGTTTAAGTTGATAATTACATCAGAATTATCAATTATTTCATTATTAATATTTTTATTTTCAGGATCCCAAAAACATGAGTTATCTTTTTTTCTTGTCATAGAATTTACTGTAAATTTATTTTTTTCAAGAAATCTAATAATTTCCCTACCAAGATAACCACTCGAGCCTGTAATTGTAATTTTCATCATATTATTTTGTTTAACTGATTTACTTTAAGTAAAGTTTTATATAGAAAAATAATAATATAAGATAAAAACAATCACCAAGTTAACTATGAGTCAATATATCGAGAAAATCAAAAAACTTTCAGAAAAGGTTTTAGAAATCTTAAGCTCTTTAGATGAAAATCAAACTAAGGTCTTAAGTTTCGATTTTAATGATGATGAAAGATTTATTTGGTACTACACCCCTCATAAACAAAATGGGCTATTAGTTTTTGATATGAAACCATACCAAAGAAAATTATTATTTGAATTACTTGAATTGACATACTCTTCAAAAGGATACAGAACTGCAAGATCTATTATCAATTTAGAGTCTATTTTAGGAGATTATGAGGCAAGACATTCGATGTCTTCAGAAGGAGGCAATGGTCAATGGGTAAGATCTCAAGAGAGATATTGGTTTGCCCTTTTTGGAGATCCTCGATCAAAAGATTCACCCTGGGGATACAGATTTGGTGGTCACCATATTGGTTTGACAGTTAACATAATAAAAGATTCTATATCTATGCATCCTTTATTTTTTGGAGCTAATCCTGCAAAAGTCATTGAAGGAGAAAACAAAGGTTTTAGAGCACTAGATAATGAAGAAGATTTAGCTAGAAAACTTGTCTTATCACTTTCAGATGACAATAGAAAAACTGCAATTATAAATGAAAATGCTCCATCAGATATTTTGACTGCAAACTATAGAGATTTTAATAATCAAGAATTTGTTAAAGGTTTGAATTTTGATTTAATGAGTTCCTCACAAAAAGATAACCTAATAGATCTTATAAAAGTTTATACTTCAAGATTTTCTGAAGAATATGCAAAAACATATGAAAAAGAAATAGTCAGTCATGGATTTGAAAATACTACTTTTGCTTGGGCAGGTTCAAC
>CEPK01082075.1_pt1 | contig 12725 bp, 14 predicted proteins | sample 356231 | NCBI WGS metagenome assembly CEPK01 (sample SAMEA2620259, study PRJEB7988) | marine metagenome | biome: marine biome (ENVO:00000447); feature: deep chlorophyll maximum layer (ENVO:xxxxxxxx); material: "saline water (ENVO:00002010), including plankton (ENVO:xxxxxxxx)" | depth 80 m
ACAACGGTGATACGCTACATCAATTTGACCCTGATTTTGGAGAAGAATTGAGGTTTAACTTTCTTGTTGGAAAAGTCCCTTAACAAAAGATAAAGATATAACCATGAGTTTTTTTATTAAGTCATTGTTTATAGTAATTCCAATCTTTACATCCTTAATTATTATTGAACAAATAGCATCAAAGATGCTTAAAAAGAAAGTGAATAATTCTACGGATATTATTTCAAGTTTAAGTTCTGGCATTACTAATATCACGAAGGACGGTATGAAAATCAGTATCGTTTTAGTAAGCTATTCTTTTTTTTTAAAACATATGAAGCTCTTTGAAATTCAACCTACTTGGTTAGCTGTAATTGTAGCTATCATCGTTCAAGACTTTAGTGGATATTGGCTTCATAGGTTAAACCACCGAGTGAACGTATTTTGGAATAGGCATACGATTCATCATAGTAGCGAAGAGTTCAATCTTTCCTGTGCGTTGCGTCAATCAATTTCAGAAACCATTCACTTTGGTGCAATACTAATGATTCCAGCTGCATTGGTAGGAGTTCCAGCAAAAATATTTGCCATTCTTGGTCCAATACATTTGTTTATGCAGTTCTGGTATCACACAAAGCTTATAAATAAAATGGGATGGCTAGAGCATGTAATTGTTACACCATCGCATCACAGAGTTCACCATGCAATTAATCCTGAATACATAGACAAGAACTATGGTCAAATATTCATTATATGGGATAAGCTTTTTGGCACATTTCAGCCAGAGCTTAATGATGTAAAACCTGTATATGGGATGCTAAGACCTGCTAAAACATGGAACCCCGTATTAATCAATTACAAACACTTATGGCAATTGATTAATGATGCTTATCACGCACAAAGATACTGGGATAAAATACGCATATGGTTTATGCCCACTGGATGGCGTCCAAGAGATGTAGAAAGTAAGTACCCCATTGATACCATAACTGATCCTTTCAATCAAAATAAATATAAACCAATTATAACGTCTCCATATTTTATTGCCTGGTCATTTTTTCAACTAAATATTGCACTCATAACCATGTTCCACTTTTTCACCATAATTCATAAGCAAACCATGGGATTAAACTATTGCTATGGATTTTTCATAATATTTCATGTGTTTTCTTTTACATCTACATTAGATAACAAAAGGTATTCAATGAAAACAGAGCTCATGAAAATCTTTTTCATTTTTGTTTTGTTATATTCTCAGGATTTTCATTGGTTTGGACTTACATATATTTATGGCGGCTCAATGGTTCTATATTCATTACTTTCATTTTCAATAACATATTATTATCATAATACATTTAAACTTAAAGCCATATGAGAATAATCTTTTTATATGTTTTAGACGGAGAAAAGTAATGCGGATTTTACTAAACCAAGGAGATTTAAAATACTTTTCTCCGTCTTTCTATCTTGGAAATAATATTATGCCAAAAAAAGATAAAAGTTCCATTCATTTTATAAGGAAAGAAAAGTAATTTGATTCCTGGAATTACATATTCCATTTGAGATAATAAAAATATCAAATGTTTTTATAATTTTTTTTAAAAGAAGATGTTATTTGTTTCACGCTTTCAAATAAGTTATCATTACCATACAATTAAAAAGAGTGTTCATAGTTCCCATTTTTAAATTATGCTATATAAAAACATATTAAAAGCATTGCTGGTTGGAATGGGTATTTCAACTTCACAAGACTATCCAAATTTTGAAATTATACATAATCAAAATCCTTATCAAAAACCTATCATCTTACACACGATGTCCGATCAAAATCGCTATATGGCAATTATTGACAGCAACTTGAATGTTCAATGGCACATAAACAGTGGAAATTTGGGATTAGATTTCAAGGTCAATCAGACTTATCTGACATATTTTGACAGATCAAACAAATCATGGATATTAATGAATGAATTCATGAAAGAGATTGACACCATGATTTGTGTGAATTCTCAATCTGCAGATTACCACGATTTCCAAATATTAAACAATGGTAACTACATACTGCAGGCCTATGATTCATTATTCGTTAACATGAGCACCATTGTCGAAGGCGGGCAACCTGTTGCTTGGATAACAGGAATAGTAGTAATTCAAGAATTTAATTCTGATGATGAATTAGTATTTGAATGGAATGCGTGGGACAACTTGGACATATCTAATTATACAAATCTTAATCTGGAGGCTGATATAATTAATTGGATGCACGTAAATAGCATTGAAGTTGACTTTGATGATAATCTCTTAGTATCAAATAGGAGGAGCAATGAAATAATTAAAATAAATAGAACTAATGGTAATGTTATCTGGCACCTTGGGGGACCGTTGAATGATTTTTCAATTATCAATGATCCAAAAAACGGATTTAAAATGCAACATGATGCTAGAAGAATTAACAATGGAAATATTACAATTTTTGATAATGGGGTTACTCATAGCCCTCCAATATCTAGAGCAATTGAATATGAAATAAACGAAGAGAACTTTACTGCAAATCTAGTATGGGAATACATTCATCCCGATAGCATACTAGGCCTTGCAATGGGAAGTGTTCAACGCCTACCAAATGGAAACACATTAATTAATTGGGGAACCATAAGTAATCAAGGTGCATTGATATCAGAAGTAGACTCGGCTAACAATTTAGTATTAGAAATAAGATATCCACTTTTCCATAGAGCCTATAAAGTACGAAAAAATAATTGGGCGTTTGAGGTGAATCTTATTTGTGGAGATACTAATCTAGATTCTCGAATTGACATATATGATCTACAATACATAGCCGATTATATTTACAATGTAAACAACATCCATAACATCTATCATCTTTTTAGAGCTGATGCAAATAAAGATGGCCAAATCGACATCCTAGATATTGAAGTTTTAATTAGTACGATTCTCCTCTAAACCTTTACCATAATTATTTTTTTTTGATTTTTTGAATTGTTTTCGGGTAATGGGTTTGGAAATAAATAGGAATTCAAATTTATATGGAAGAAAGATTAATCTTACCTTAAATAGTAATAGCCAACATCTGTTGAAATAAATTTTTCTCTTTAAAATAATTTATCAATCGTTAAAATTCCTATTTTCTTCATAAAGTCTTTTATATTCATCCCAAGACTCACTTTTCCATATTGTTAAGTCTGGTCTAAAATGTTTTCTTTCTATCCTTTCTTCATTGACCCATTTCAAATCAACCTGCTCTCCTCCTGGAATGAAGCTTTTATGATATACAACTCCAGTAGCAGTATCAAAAATACGAGAATAGTGTTCCTTTGTTAGATTATCACTATCTACATAATATTGATATCTACCAACATCTACTGAACGTTGGTTCGCTCCAATGGAAAGAATGAACAAGATTGTTAGTGTAGCTCCGGTAATTAATCCTTGTAAAAATGAATTCATTTTTGACTCCTTTTCTTTATTTAATTATAGATTATTAAGTACCCCCGCTTGTTAATTGAAAGCATTTATGAGAGTTCCAAAAGATATTTAATACTAAAAATACACTTCGTAAATTGACATGACTAAAAAAGAATGTTTGTTTTTTTCATCAGCAGAACGTGCTAGTTTTTATAATGATATTGCATTTGTAGATTACGAAGTAGCATTTACATACTTAAAATGTTAAAAATTATAATTAATACATTATTTATTATCTCATTCGCTTTTGGAAGTGACACCTCTAGAACTGTAGAAACATACAATAATGGAAACATAAGCAGTATCTCTTACCATAAAGATAATCCTGATGGTTTAGAGCTAATCAAGCAAGAGGTTTTTCATATGACCGGCCCAAAATCGATGGTTGGTACATTTAAGAATGGATTTAGAGAGGGTTTATGGACTTTTTGGTATGACAATGGCAATAAACGGTTAGAAGGTTTTTATAAAAATGGCCAGAAAGATAGTCTCTGGACATACTGGTATGATAATGGGGTCAAGGCCACGGAATATTTTTACGATAATAAAACAAAAGATGGCAAAGTTCTTGAATGGCACATTGATAAAGAATGTTGGGACCAAAATGGAAATGAATGCGAATGCGGAGACCACTGGTGGAGTGAATGTGATTCGTATTAATGACTAAAAAATCATATTTGTTATTTTCTGTGATTAGAATCATCGTCAAAAATCTTATTTTAAAACACCATATACACGGTTTGGTTTTTAATGGATGAAAATAAAAAAATAGCCTTTATACATTATTTTACCGAATTCATTCTGGTGAGTATCGGACTAGGAATACTTTTCGTTTTACTTTTTTTTAATGATTTTAAAATTTCAATCAACGTACTGTCTCTTTGGGTTTTCTTTTTCAATGGGATACTTTTTACTTACTGGGCTTGGAAAAGCAAATCAAAAGTTTGGGAAAAATTCATGGCTGGTACATATTTTGTTATTGTTGAAATAATTATCGCTAGCTCATTTACCTCTAACCAAGGGTAGTTAGATTTAATGAAGCCAATCTATAAAAATTATTTCAGAAAAAATAAAAATGCTGATCCAATTCTTGAAACCATAGAAAATGTTGCTGTTTTTGAAAATTTATCACAAAAAGAATTATATGAAATAGTAAGGCTCACTCATCAAAGGGATTATAAAAAGGATGAATCTATTTTTAAAAAGAATGCTCCGGCTGAAGGTATGTATGTACTGCTAGATGGAGCAGTCGATATTTTTGAACCTGATTCAAATACTATACTAACTACATTTAAATCAGGTGATTTCTTTGGCGAATTAGCGCTAATAGATGAAGAACCTCGAATGGCATCTGCAATTGCTACGGAGAGTTCAAAATTAATTGGTTTCTTTAGGACCGATCTTCTAACCCTAATGAAAAGATCTCCAGAATTGGGAAACGTAATTTTAATGAATATTTCAAGGATTCTTGGAGAAAGACTACGCAAGACAAATGAAGAATTAACAAAAAATAATTAAACATGAATTATGTACAAAAGATATACAGATTGTTATTGTTTGTACTTATTGGAATAGTGAGCTTGGAGATATTGCCACTAATCTTACCCATTATGGCAATGCTTATATTTGCTTTTTTATTTACCACAATATTTCTTCAACCCGCTGATTATCTTGAGCGCCATATAAAGTCAAGAGCATTAGGTGTGATTCTCATCTTGGTTTCCACCATCGCCTTAACAATTACATTCCTTGGAACTTTTATATCAAACCTAGGATTTCAGATAAAAACCTTTACTAAAAAGATTCAAAAAGAAGAATTTTCATCAAATGTAGAGAGCCTTTTTGCCAGTATGAAAAATAATTTGCCTGATTTTCTATCCAATCTAATTCCAGAAAGTGAAAAATTGATTTCAATTGCTAAAAGTTCAATGATAAATATTTTTCAAAATATTCTATCGTTACTTAGTTCAGCGGGGAACTTGTTATTTATTACGATTATGATATTAATCTTTACAATAATTCTCTTGGTTGAATACCATGATTTTAAGCGATCATTGGTTTGGTTCTTACCTAATAAATATCTTGAAGTTGGATTAAGAGTGATTTACAATATAGAGCAGCAAATTTCTAAATATCTTAGGGGACAAATACTGGCGGCAAGCAGCGTTGCAATCTTATCAATTATTGGATTGTTCACACTAAATCAACTTGGAGCAAACGTTACTCTAGTTGTCTTTATTGGAATCATTGCAGGACTAGCAAATTTAATTCCAATGGTCGGTCCATTCATTGGTATGATTCCGGCAATTATGATAGCTTTGATGAATAATGTCGGAAGTGAAATTGCACTTAACCATCAAATTCTTGGTGTATTGCCCTCGCCTTTTTACATATTGGACATAATATTAATGTTTATAATTGTTCAACAAATCGATAATAATTTCATTACACCAATAGTTGTAGGAGATAGTGTTGGACTGCATCCCATGGTTGTAATGTTAGTACTCTTATTAGGAGGCACACTATTAGGTCCTTTAGGTATGCTTTTTGCTATTCCAGCGGCAGGAGTAATAAAAGTTATAATTAATGAAATGATTTTTCTTAACAAGAATTCTCATCTTTTGTAACTTTACTTTTTAATAGTAAAATAAACTATTTATCTATTTCTGCAATATCAAATAAAAATGCATACTCTAGTGCTACCTCTTTATAATATCTGAATCTTCCCGATTTACCACCATGCCCAGCGTCCATATTCATATGTAAATATAATTTATTATCACCCTCCCAATATTCACGTAATTTTGCAATCCACTTCAGAGGTTCAAAATATTGAACTTGGGAATCAAAAAAACCAGATGTAATAAGCAAATTCGGATACTTTTTTTCCTGAACCTGATCGTAAGGTGAATAAGATAACATATAATCATAAAACTCTTTTTCTCTCGGGTCACCCCACTCATCCCATTCATTTGATGTGAGAGGGATGGATGGATCAAGCATTGTTGTTACGACATCAACGAATGGTACTCCTGCGATGGCACCTTTCCACATTTCAGGTTCCATGTTTATCACAGCTCCAATCAATAATCCTCCAGCACTTCCTCCATAACAAAAGAGATTATCACTACTCGTATAAGATTTATCAATTAAAAATTTCCCGGCATCAATGAAATCATAAAATGTATTTTTCTTATTTAACAACTTACCATCTTCGTATGATTCTCTTCCATATATCTGACTCCCTCTGATGTGTGCAATTGCAAAAATAAAACCACGATCCAATAGACTTAATCGTGGAATGCTAAAATATGGGTCACTAGTACTGCCATATGAACCATAACCATATAATAATAAATTATTAGGTCCATCTGTCTTTTTATTCTTATTGTAGACAAGTGAAATTGGAATTTTCTTTCCATCTCTTGCAGTTGCATATATTCTTTTAGAATTATAATTGGTCATATCATAGCCACCAATTATCTCATCTTGTTTCATAAGTACTTTTTTTCTCTCATCCATATCATAATCATAGATTGACCACGGCGTTACCATGGAACTATAGCTATATCTTAATATATTTGTATCGAATTCTTTGTTTGTGGATATCCATGCGGCATACGTTTCTTCTCCAAAATCAACATAGTGCTCTTCTCCACTCGAAAGATTAATGATACGCAATCCTCTCAATCCATTGCGCCTTTCATTTAGGACTAAATGATTGTCAAAAATTTCCATATTTAATAAATGTACTTTGTCATTATGTGGTATTACCTCTTTCCAATTAGACATTTCAGTCGCATTTTCAGAGGTTTCCATTAATCTATTATTATCTGCTTCCCAATTAGTTAAGATATAAAACTTGTTTCGGAAATGAACTATGGAGTATTCATGTTTTGTACCTCTTGGAGTAAAGTTCTCATAATTGCCATAAGGATTATCAGCGTCAATTAATTGATAATCGCTCACAAGAGTACTGCTGTTCCATATTACTATGTACCTACCAGACTTTGAACGACCAACTCCAATATAATATTCATTATCTTTCTCGTGATAGATTAATTCATCATTACCAGCACCTTCCCCTATTGTGCGTCTATATATTTTTTCGGATAGAAGAGTTGTCTTGTTTTTAGAGGTATAAAAAACAGTTTTGTTATCATTAGCCCAAGCGACACTACCTTGTGCGTTTGATATGGTTTCTTCTAAGATTTTCCCCGTACGAAGATTCTTGAAATATATGGTATAAAATCTTCTACTAAGTGTATCAATCCCATATGCAAGCCAATTATTATCGGGACTAACACTTCTACCTCCGATAGAAAAATAATCGTAACCCTGTGCTAATTCATTTCCATCAAGTAATATCTCTTCTCTTGAATCAAGACTCCCCTTTTTTCTACAATATATTCGATATTCTTTATCTTTTTCATACCGTGAATAGTAATAATATCCGTTTTGCATATAAGGAACAGTTGAGTCATCTTTCTTAATGCGCCCCACTATCTCATCAAAAATGTCTTCTTGGAATCCTTTTGTGTGCTCTAAACTTGCTTGGGTGTAGGAATTTTCTGCATTAATATAATCAACAACTTCCTGAGTATGGTCATCGTATGGCTTGGTTAATTTTTGCTCATCTGTTAGACGCATCCAATAATAATCATCAACTCTGGTATCACCATGGTTGGTCATTGAATATGGCTTTTTTGAAGCTTTAGGTGGTAGTGGTAGTGGCTGATTGCAAGAGTTCATAATAAGCACTCCAATTAATAAATATTTTTTCATCCTGGTTTCTTTTTCATTAGTTTTTGAAAATCAATTTACCTTTTTATATTTAGTAAATAATTAAACCTGAATCTAAGTATTTATTAGAACAGTTTTTATTTTTGCCTTTAATTAAATTAAACTAAATATTAAAGCTCATTAGATACTCAACATATAACTTTTAAAAAATTGTCGTAACAAAATTTAACCAATAAGAATACTTTTAATTAAAACTAGACAGTGCATTTAAAAATGAAAAAGAGGTTTTCGGTTCTTATTATCAGCTTAATATTTAGCAGCTGTGGGTCTTATTTAACTATTGAGCAACCTAAACCAAACATAAATGAAAGAATGTTAAGCATAAAAAATTATATTATTAAAAAACTTAGTTTTCTTCCTTACATTGAATATGTTCCGGATATAGAGCCATCTACATCTGGAGCTACGCTTTTAAATGAAATATACAAATACGAAAATATTGTAAACAAACACATAGAGTTTGATCAAAATAAGAAAAACGATTTATTTCCATCAGAAAAAGGAACATTAAAAAAAATATTGAATGTTTTTGTGCGCTTTTTCAAGAAAGATAAGGATAATGATACCATAGAAGAAAAGATTTCAGAGATCAATGCCTTACGGCAACTAACTGCCCAATATGAAGCTTGGCCAAACGGATGGGAAAAGAGCACGAATCAGTATGGAAAAGATCTCTCCTTAGATGAAGTAGATTTGCTAAAGGTTGAAATAAAAAGAATATCAAAAAATTTAAAAAAGAAGAAACAAACCAAAAAATATACTCATACTGTAAAATGATTGAATTGCTGGCTAGACTAAAAACCACCAATTCCTTTTGACTTATATATTACTTTTAAATTAAAATTTTACGGTGGAATTTTTCTTTTAACTAAACTTTAAAAGGGGGTGATCAGTTGTCTAATTCAAGTAGTTTGCTGACCTCCAATAAATCAGCAAAATAAATCCACAGTGCTGACATTGTGAGGTCGGCAATAATAAATAAAAAACGCGTCGAAAATGACGCGTTTTTTATTTAAGTATATATTAGTTTTATAATCAGAAGTAATATGAAAGCTAATGAAAGCATAAGACCAATAATACCTGGGACAATCAATCCTCTTTCGAAACACGGTCTTGAAGCAATTAATGGAAGAATGGAAAACAATAAAGCAGGTGAATATTTAAGAAATGAATCAATATCTTGAGACACTAGTTTCTCATTATTAAACAACGAATATAAACAGAGTATTACGATAACCGTAAAAAACCAACCTGCAAAATTTAATATGGGCACCTTATAATATGATCCGGGTTGTTTCCAACCCCAACGCTTTTCATTAACTGCTAATGGGTCTAAAACCAAGTCTAAACTAGTAACAAACAAACTGGTCATAATAATAAGCAAAATTGTTTGAGAATCATTTTCCCCAATCTGGATTCCTGTAATTAAACTACAAAAGTTTAAACCCATATAGGTTAATCCTGCCCAAGATATTGGAATAATTAATGGAACACCTGCTAAAATTGGCCCAGGAAATTTTTCAATATCATATTCATACTTACCTCCAAATAACAAGCCACTTTTAGAACCTATTATCTCCATTGCAAAACCAATAATCAATGCTAATCCCATAAAGATTAAGATGTTTACCCACTCCCAAATTATTGAACCGTGCATAATAAAATAACAAAGACCTAATATAATCTGAAAAAAACGTAATTTTTCAGCTCTCTTGTAACTCTCATTATATTGGAGGTCATCATTTTTAATAAACCATGAAAATGAACCTTGACGAACCATACGATATAAAAATGGAACTGATCCTGTTAGCAATACAAATATAACAAGTAAAGATTCATTCATTTTCATAAGGTTATTCTTCTCTTGTACATTTTTTCATAATACTTCATACAAGAGTCATATATTGGAATCAATATAGGATCAAGTTTTATTTTTCGCTTACGATGTGAATCAAAGCCTGTCGTTTGGACAACACGTCCATACCAATGTTCTGCCCAGACCCCATCTGATTCTCTCTTTCCTTTTGGCCATGACAACATTCTGGATGAAAAACAGATTTCTAGTTTTTGACATAATTTTTTTAAGATTTTTTTTGGATTTTTTAAAAGATCATCAGCATCTATAATTGGTGGTGATTCTCCATTTTTTTTTTCAAGATGGTCCAGTATTTTGCATAACTGTGGATATCCTAAATGGTTTATGTTTTCTAAGGGAAATTGTTTCATATAACTGTTGATTACAAGTTTTGGATCACGAATTAATAAACAGTTTCTTAAGCCATCAATCCAATCTATGCTATCCCCATCTAATATGTGTTGAGCCATTTGTTTTTGATACCATATCTTTTTATCATTAGGAAAGGATTTTGTACATATCTTTACTACTTCACTCCAATTGTTATTTTGAGATGCAATAATCTTTTTTTTGCCTGGGTGTGCCAAATTTGTATTTTTTAAGTAGTAAGCATAAAATGGTTCATCTAACACTACTGTATCTTCCCGATTTTCAAAAGATCTCATCATCGCAGTAGATATATTTCTTGGCCCCGACCACATAGCAATGGTTATTCCATTCATTGTTTTTTGGTTTTCCCTTCTATATCTGAATCATAAAGTATTTGAAGATGTTTGGTTAGCTTTCCAAGGCTGCCATTTCCTATTTTAATTCCATCTACTGAAGTAACAGGAATTATTCCAGCAAAAGTCCCTGTCACAAAAACCTCATCTGCACTATGAACATCCTTAAGACCAAAATTTTTTTCATATATTATAATTTTATTTTTTTGGCATAAATCTATCACACTGCCTCTGGTAACACCATTCAAGCAAAATTCCCCCTTGGAGGTCCAAACTTCATTATTACGAATAATGAAAAAGTTTGTAGAATTACAAGTGGATACATTCCCATTAGGATCAAGCATTAGTCCTTCATCTACACCCATTTTTTCTGCTTCAATGCAAGCAGATATACAATTATGCTTACTCAATGAATTAATTCTTGGGTCTTGTGTCCGATTATCTCTGATAGTAGCTACCGTCGCGATAGTTATACCTTCATTCTTAACTTCCTTACTTGCAATTTTATACTCTGGGATTATGACAATAGTTGGCTTCCCAATCGTGACCTTTGGGTGCTGGTATGGGGTTGATTTTATTCCGCGTGATACAATCAACCGAATATGCACATCTGAAACCATTCCATTTATTTTGAGAGTTTCAATAATCGCAAGTTTTATTTCTTCTTTTGATTTATGAATATTCATTTCAATGGATTTAGCCCCATCATAAAGTCTATCCAAGTGCTTATTTAAATGAATTAAAGTTCCCTTATGTAAACGTATACCCTCCCAAACACCATCTCCTAATAAGTAGCCACTATCTAAAACAGAAATTTTAGCTTTCAAACGATGAAAAAATTCACCGTTAATGTATATCTGAATATTTTCATTCCTTTTGTCTATGATATAGTCGTGTGTTGATGGCATAGTCTGTGTTTACTGTATTTGTCTAAGTCGTTCAAATAATATTGCAGAAACTGTAGCGCTTACATTTAACGAACTAGATTTCCCCTGCATTGGAATTGTGGAGACAAAATCGCAGTTTTCCAAAATTTTCTTTCTGATACCATATCCCTCACTGCCTACAACAATAACAGTTTTATCCCTATAGTTTATTTCATGCCACTGCTTAGCATCAACGCTATTTTCGATACCTATTATCCAAAATCCGTTCTTTTTTAATTTTAAAAATAGCTGATTCAAGTTAGTTATTTCATAAATAGGAATATTAACAAATGCACCTTGACTTACTTGAATTACTGTTTCGGTAACAGTAGTAGAATTATGCCTTGGAATAACTATACCATCAATGCCTGCACATTCAGCAGTTCTAATTATTTGGCCAAGATTTTGAGGGTCTTCAATACGGTCTAAAGCTAAAATGCAAATGTCTCCTGGATAATCATACCTAGGCAAAGAGTCCAAGGTTAATTTACCTTTAAACTTGACAACAATGCCTTGAGTTCGTTTACCAGGATATAAGTTGTGAAAATCTGTTTTTTTTAAAATTGAAATATGATTAAAGTATTTTGAACCAATTATCTTTTTTTCTTTATGAGCCAGACTACCCTCCATTATGTCAACACTCATGATGGAAAAACGATTTGACTCTAATAGCGATATGGAATTGTTAATACCTATGCATACATGGGTTTTTTCATTTGATTTTTTGAAGGTCATATCTTAATGTCAATTTTATATCACATTGTTCAAATAAAAATTAAAATAATCATTATTGATATAATTGAATAATTATTTCTCTAATAGTGCTAATAAGACTTAGTGAACTGGTTGCTACAAAATGATATCAGAGGTACATTTGCAGCCCTCTCAAATACATAAAGTAACTTTATGGGCCCATAGCTCAACGGTTAGAGCAGCAGACTCATAATCTGTTGG
>CEPK01159049.1_pt1 | contig 12709 bp, 18 predicted proteins | sample 356231 | NCBI WGS metagenome assembly CEPK01 (sample SAMEA2620259, study PRJEB7988) | marine metagenome | biome: marine biome (ENVO:00000447); feature: deep chlorophyll maximum layer (ENVO:xxxxxxxx); material: "saline water (ENVO:00002010), including plankton (ENVO:xxxxxxxx)" | depth 80 m
ATAACAGAACTAGACCCTATATTCGCTGGTGGTTACTCGATGGCATTATTATTTGCCCCTAGAGAACCAGGTAATGTTACTAAAATAAAGACCGATTATTATTCGGACTTTGATGTTTATTTTGAATCAGAGTCCAATGCATTAGAAGCAATATCGGTTCTTTCGGAATTTAGTAGTCAAGAAATCTATCGTACTAAAAATGCAGCAACCATTATGGTTGACAAACTTGATAACGCCGAAAATCCAACAGCTTTCCAAATAATTAGCAAAATACAAGGCAAAGCTACCGACATATTGGAAAGCTTTGACTTTGTTAATTGTGCTGTTGCCTACACACCAAAACGAAAAAGCTTCTACCTGCATAAAGACGCACCAAAATTTCATAGAGAAAGAGTACTTCAGATACTTAAACCTTGGATGCTAGAGCAATGCTTGTCTGCAGAAGCAAGTACTTCGACCGACGCACTAGAGCAGAACATAGTTGTTCAATTGGCTAGATTTAAAAAGTATGCCAATAGATGGGAATATGCTCTAAGTGATGAATCTTTTAAAAAATTAATCTCAGTATATGAGAAATTTCCCAATATAGTGACAAAATCAAATATAGCTTACCAAACAACTGGTGGCCCATACAGTGGCGCCAGCTACCTGGCTTATAGAAACCAAAATATCTGGAAAGCTATGTCTGATTTATTTATTAGTCACGAATTATGGGCCTCGTACAAAGACAAAGCAGGTGTAATTCAGAAAACTACTCCCCAGGATGTACCTGAAGGAGACATTTTACATGAAAACGTACCTTTTTAGGAGGAGTGAAAAATGAATACAGTTCCTAACTATATTTATTATATCGCTCGCGGAACCAACGGAACTCAAGCAATGAGTGGCCAGGTCTTCCATTCACGAGACGCAGCGCGTACTGCAAAGCGTACTCTTGTTCAGAAGAACCCTGATACCACCTATCGCCTTTTCCGAGTACCTGTTGCCCGTGATAGCGCTATGATTGTTACTTAATTAAGTAACGGTATCTGCGAGATTGGGATCACAATTGCATAGTTCTCTTGTGGTCCCATCTCGCTAACCGTTATAGCGACACTGACACCAACTAACTCTCCCTTTTTGTTAAATACACCACCCCCGCTAAATCCGGGCACACAATAACCGTTCACCGTATACATTTTGATACCACCTACTTCGTGAACCCATGCTATTGTACCGGGAACTACCATTGGGCTATCCCCCCACGCCATACCTACTGACCAAACTTCATCTCCAACAGAGAGATCTTTTTTGGCAATAGAAGCAGGCTTTACTTTTTCTGGAAAATCATCCACGAAATAAATTGCCCAATCATCGTCCAAACCATTGGCCGAATCAAGAATAAATGTACCATCATCGCTTACGCAATCGTAACCAAATGAACAAACATTTATACCGAATGGATACATTGCGGCAGCTACATGCTCGGCACTCAATATGGCTTTTCTATCGCCAATTTTGACTGCTATGCCTGTACCTACTCCTGAACCAAACAGCCACTCTGGCCCTAGCCAAACGCTGTTTTGAAGGACCTTTTCAGGGACAGATTTTCGAACTTCAAGGTTTGAATCATCTGTATTGGTATTGCTCCAGCTAGGCGTAAACGCCATTAGCGAGCACATCAAAAACAAACTTATTTTACTCATAACTATATCCTAGTACATATTTAGCGTTTTATTACGCTATTAATATAGTACAACAACAATCAAATAAATTGGAAGCAACAATGAAACTTATCTGTCTCAACGTAGACGAGTGCGGCCATACAGAGCTCATAGAAGAGGGCGATATAGTAGATGTAAACGACTTTAGATGCAGTCAATGCTGCTCTCTAGCTTTGCCTTACACAGGCCAAAACAAACCAATAGCAATGGAGTCGGATGAAGTGTTTGAAGAAAAATCCAAACAGCTCATTGCTACTCTTTACAACTTAATAAAAATCCCGAAAGGGGAATGAGAGATCACTATGATAAAAATACTACCAAAATACATGTTAGCTTTTGCCAATAGTGGTCGTGACCATTATTACTCTGTAAGAAACTACAATCACGAAATGCCTGAAAGTCAAGACGACTATGTTGATACTTTGAGTGAAGGCTGGCAACAAGCAGAAGTAAACAACAGGATTGATAGAAAATCAAGCGACCTTAACAAATTTATGGCTATGAATTTTGTTAGTTGGTATAAAGAAAATCAAAATAGAAGCTATCATTACGCTTGGTCAGATACAGGAGAAGACAGACCACAAGCTATGGTTGAGCAATTAGATATTGAGGATTGGACTATTAGAACTCCCAATTCTGAAAAGACTTTTCTAATATACAAGCTAGATCTGGAACATGCACGTACACAACGTATGTCAAATACATATAGTAGAAACCGCGCAAGACTTACTGCAGAGACTATAGAGAATGCAGTATATGTATCCGAAATGAATAAATATACCGAAGAAGATGGTACGGTTTACTACTCTAAGCTTCCTAAGAACATTATAGATCATTTTGGATCTTGCGTAGATTTAACATCTTTAACACTGCAACCAACTATTGGCTCTGTAGGAAATCAAATACGCAAAAGACAAAGTACTTACGCCAGAACTGACAAATTTGCAATGTGGAAAGGAAATTCTTATAACGCAGATGTAATTGGCGATATATCTTTTGCCGATGGTAACGATATTGCTCAAAACGACTTAACTTGGAAAACTCTACTTTCCGAAACACCAGGTTCTGTTTCCGCAATTGAATTAACCTCACTATATAGAGGTGGCGGAGGCAAGGTTAAATACGATAAAAAGCAATCGCGAATTTCGCATTTATATAATAAAAAAAATATATTTTTGTATGCGGCCCATTACACGATTCTAAATCAAGAGAATCTTACCTGGGAAAAAGCAAAAATTATAAACATGATGGTCACAGTACCAATAGAGCAAGTGTTTAAATACAAGCGAGCAAGAGATTTCTTTCCGCAACTATTTAAAAATATGTTTGACCGTGGTGGATTGATGTTCACCAACCCTGAACAATACTATAAAATGGTTAGGGAAAAGTTTGGTCGCAACATGACCTACTGGGATGGACTTAAAGAAGTTTTTACGGATATTGAAAGCGTCGATATGGAGTATCAAAGTTTTACTTCAGACGAAAACACAGTTGAAGATAATCACCTCAAGCACCTACAGTATTATACAGAGATTTCAAACAACTCTAATGTTGCGGAGTATAATCAAGCTTTAGAAAACAAGAAAAGTATTGAGAAAACAATTTCACAAAGCAGGGGAACTGTTGCCAACAATACCAATATGATTGAAAGTAACGAAAGTCGCATTAAGCAATACGAAGAGTACATAGTTAATTTCAAAGAAGAAATTGCCAAACTAACTGCTGAAAAAGAAAAAGCTCAAAAGAAAGTAGAGGGTGTCGAACCAGCTCTTGTAGAACTTGATAAAGTTATAGAAGAGCTTGAAAAACAAAACGACAAAACCATCGAATCTTTACTAGATGATTCTACAGCTCTTGAAATTCCAAACTTTATTGAGAATTTAGCTAAATCGGGAATTATAATCGACGATGTAACTTATGTCATACCAGCAATGGCACATCTCATACATGACGATTTTAATAAACGCACAAGCGAAGAAAACTTTTGGAATACGGGGGATGGCAAAACTCGAGAAGATGCCTTCCAAGAAGATGCAATCATATCTATTAAAGATGACCCAAGAATTGCACTGATGGCTAGGCTTAAAAGATCAATTTACAAAGAAGAAGATTCTGAAAAGATAAAGTTCATAGAAAGCAAAGCTTATGACTCGGGCTATACAGCAGTCAAAGACGATTTCATACCCAAGCTATATGAAGTGAGTTTTCATACAACAAAGCCAGTAATAATTAGAGTTGACTACGGTCAAAAAGGTGAAGATTGCAAGAAAGTGGTAGGCGGTCCTTACAGGGTAAAGATAGCGTTTGGCACGCCAACTAGATCCAGCTACCACGACAACGGGTGGCGAGTTCTAAGCCCCGCCATGTACATAGCCTTAGCATCAACAGATGCTTGTTTTGGTCTAGATAAAAATGGTTCAAGATATTGGGTACATCCACATGCAAACTATTCAACTTACTATACAAGTAATTGGGAAGATTTCTCAAAGCTATACGATTACTATGGAAGCGCTTGCTTAGGTGAAGCTTCACCTACCTTGTACAAGGCTTATGAAGAATCAGACTTAAAAACTGCAATATTCGGCGCAATGGGATGGGTAACTTCAGCAAACTCTTCAGATCAGTGGGGTAGAAATTACAATAAATTCCCTAAACTTTCTCAAGTCAATCTAGATGGCGAGCTTGAAGAAGTCGATCCTGAAGAAACCACACTCACAACAGAGGAAGGTATGGAAAATATCGCAGAAGATCTAGCAAACATGATCGAAGAAAACGAAACTCTTAATCTTGAAACTACTTTTATTAGTATTCCTGAACCAGAAATAATCGAAGAACCCCCTGTGGAGGAAATTCAAGCAATTGATACTCACAACTATCACGACTATTTAGATGCTATGGCAGAAGCCTTAAGACCTGTAGACCCAGCTGAACTGGAAGTAGGAGAACCTTCTCCAACTTCTGAAGAGCAAGTAGAAAATCTGGATGAAAACCAAGAACTACGCTCAGCAGGTGTACCAAACTACGTGTCATACGCAACTCTTACAAACAATCAATAAATATAGATGGGGGCTTGCCCCCATCTAAACAAAAGGAAATAAAATGAAAGCAAATGGTGGCTTTCGTATTCTCAATCAGAACGTCTATATACAAATTTCGTATGAAGACTTATCTGCAATACGACATATCGTAGACATAGCTCCAAAAGAAGCTCAATGGTTTCACAGACTAGAAAGAATTCAAGAAGGAGCCAACACCATCTACAGGATGTACGAGATGTATATTCCTGAGCAATATTGTTCGGGAGCAGAAGTCGAGTCAGATCCTGAAATGATGGTTAAATTTTATAGAGAACTTGTTGAAGAACACGGAAATGAAAAAGCAAATGAAATTTTAGGAAACTTGACTGTCTGGTGTCATTCCCATCACAACATGGGTGTCAATCCAAGCGGACAAGACAACAAACAATTTCAAGAGCTTGTCAAAAATGCAAAAGATGCCAAAGTAGATTTGCCTCAAGTCATGTTTATCTTTAACAAGAGCGACAATTACTATTCAAGAATCTGGGATCCAGAAACTGGTATCCTGTGTGAAAACGTACCACTGCTTATTGAAACGCCAGACTTTGAACACATAAGTGCTCAGGCAAAAGCTAAATTCAAGAAAAAGCCAGTTGCTACAGCTTGGGTAGGTAGCAAAAGAAAAGTCCCCGCAAGAAGCGGAGGCTTGCTTGATTGGCATGGCGGCTACGGTGCAATGACACACAGCTCCACCAGCACCAGTTACGCTGGTGGTAAAAAAAACCACAAAAAGAAAAAAAGAAAAGTACAGGCCGTATCAAGTTCAAGTAAAGAAATAAATCAGTCTTACCTTGAAGACATACAAGAACTAGGTGAACTCATAGCTATAACAAACTCATGTCACACGGAAGCAGAGAAGCTAGTTTCTTTTCTGTCGGACGTTATGACTAAGGAAGAGTTCAATATCTATGTGTCTCTACTAAATGGAACAGAAAGCGAAATACGTGAGTTTGAAGACTCAGTTATACAATGCGACCAAGAAGATAATCTTTCCGCACAGTTTGATTTATTTGAATCTCTCATAGATCAGAATGTAGACGCAAAATTACTGTCAGTAGCTTATGAAATAGCAATCAAACTTAGCGACATCAACCTTAGTCCAGAGTACGCTGAGCAGCTAATTGACTTTTGGTTAGACGCTTACGCGTCTTCGTTGGGCGGAGGGTTTGAAACTATATCTTTACTAAATGGAGAAGAAGATGTCATCAGTAAGCTTTCTTAGACATGCTGGCTGGTTTGGACCAGAAGATGCTCAGACACTAAACATCGTTGGTGTCGGGGCAACAGGCAGTCACATAGGGCTGATTGCAGCAAAAATGGGCTTCCACAACTTTAGAGTGTGGGACGCAGACATAGTAGAAGATCATAATCTACCAAACCAGATTTATGATGTCGAACATGTTGGCAAACCAAAAGTTGAAGCCTTTAAAAGCGTGCTGCAAAGGTTCAACCCCAGTATTAATGTTGAAACCCACAATTACTTTTTCGATAGCTCTCACAAAAGTCTTTTAGATGGTCCCCTAGTACTTACCGTAGACACTATGTCTGCAAGAAAAGAATCAGTCTCTACTTTTAAGTTGAACTGGAAAGTAAATAAAGTTTTTGAAACCAGACTAGGTTTTGATTTTGGTGAACTAAATATTATTGACAATATGGATGTTCTAGAAACAGATGCCTGGTCTGAATGTCTTATGGACGACAAAGACTTGCCGGAAGGACCTTGTAATTTACGCATTTGTACTACGCTGGTTTCTATGGTTGCATCATATACCGTGCATTGTATATGCGCGATGCTTAACAGTAAACGTTCAGACAACGAATGGTCTTATAGTAAGAAGACCCTATTCAATCTGGACCCAAAGATAACTACGCATAACTTAGGATAAAATAATGCGATACGTAACACTAGTCCGAGTACCAGGACCAGGTGCCTCTTCTGTACAGGTAGAGGACGGTACAACTTTGGCTCAATTTGCAGCCGATCACAGCCTTAATGGCCGACAACTTATTGTTGATGGTGAAGGCGTAGCTCCTGAAGCTTGGGGTTCTACCTCAATTGATGGAGCTACAGAAATCTTCGCTACAGGCGCAGTCAAAGGGAACTAAGCTTAGCTTAGTTCCTGCTGAAGGAACTCAGAATATTCTGAGTTCCTTCTTTTTTATAAAAGAAAAACATGAAAATTCAAATAACAGGACTACCATGCTCGGGTAAAACAACAGCAATAAAAAACTTTATAGAGCAAAATCCAAACATAAAATTTATAGACATTAGAGACTATAGCGGAAAGAGTAAAATAAGGCAGTATATAAAAGATATCAAAAAGTCAAGAGGGCCAATCATTGCAGAAAGTGCATGTGGAGTTCATATTTCGGGTACCGAAGTAGTAAGATTAGAAGTACCTGACGAAATACTCTTTAAAAGAAGTGTTTCTAGGGATAAACAGCTTGATGAAGATTATATGTCTTTACTTAGGACGGAAATGATACCTGCAAAATATACTGTAAGAAGCAACAACGCTCTCATTAGGCTGCTAGACAACATCTTTAATGGATAAAATATGAATAACAATTGTTCCTTAACTAAGATCCTTGTACAACAAGAAGATTTGAATGATTTAACAAGCGAAAATGAATTATACATACAAGACCTACCAACAGATCTTGCAATTAATTCATTTATATTGCTAACTGACTTAGGAGAAAATGACTATCACTTGTGTAGAGTGGTTGAAGAACAAACAATCAAAAAAGTATTCACACCACCAAACTTTAGTTTGTTTGGTATAGCATCGAGAGATGCAAGGCAAGCGGGATTTATAAACTCGCTAACCAACGACAATATAAGAGTAGTCGTATGTAGAGGCGCAGCTGGAACAGGAAAGACAACAGTCGCTCTAGCTTATGCACTCCAAGAACTATTCGACAATAACAAAACCATGTACCTCTCAAAACCTACAGACCTAGTAGGTAGAGGCCGAACATTCGGCCCGGTACCAGGAGACATACAAGAGAAATATGCACCGCATATAGCTTCGTATGAATCTATCCTCAGAAAATTAACAGGCTCTGAGGGTAAATATATTTCTTTACTAAAGGATAAAAAGAAGATACAATTCGTACCAGTAGAGTATACAAGAGGAAACAATTACGAAGACTCTGTATTTATTCTGGACGAAGCGCAAAATCTTGATTGGCACGAGTTAAAAACCGTGGTATCAAGGATTGCAGAAAGTACAAAACTAATTATATTAGGAGACCCTGCACAAATAGATGCTAGGTTTTCTTATGAAGAAAGTGGATTGTACAAAATGGTTAATTCAAATGCTTTTAAGAAATGTAACTTTAGTTCCGAGATAGAGCTGAAAAAACAATATCGAGGTAGAATACCTCAGTTAATTCATGACATAGACATGGAAATAAGAAAGGATGAAGAATAGAGATAGAATTACTGAAACTATACTAGAAGATATAGAAGAATTAGAGTTAGAAGATAAATTAGAAATATTAGCAAATGTCTTTATTAAGCTTGGCATAAGTGATATGCGTATGCCCGATAGACAGGTGTCTGAGAAAAATATTTTGGAAATTGTAATGAACGACATAAAAGAAAATGGCGAGACGATCGCCAATGCCATTGTTAGACAAGGCTTATTAATACTTACATGGTTAAATAAGGAGAAAGAATGAGACAATATCCAGGCGTTTTTAGTATATATAAAAAGCTAGGAGCTGCTCAGTTCACAATCATACCTCCGAGAGAGGGTGAGAGTGGAAGAATAAAGAAAAATGGAGCTGTCCTACTAGAAGTAGCAGCAGGTAGTGGTGATAAGTCATATAGCTGGACAGATAAAATTACATTTGCACTGGGAATGAATGATTTATGTAACTGGTTTACAAATCCCGATGCACCTCCCAAGCTGATACACCAAATGCCAGAATCACCCATAGTTAAAACCCTGGAGATAACTCCGGGAGAGGGTAAATACTCTGGCACCTTCATGTTGAAGCTAGGAGAAAAGAACAAGTCACAAGACAATAACAAATTTGTATCAGTCCCCATTACTGGGGGAGAATACACAGTACTGCTCAGACTATTTATGTCTGCAGCACCCAAGATAATAGGATGGGATTAAAATATATGGAAAACGTACAAGATACTGAAGAAACACAAGAGCAAGAAGTAGCTGCAGAAGAAGGGGCTCAAGCCCAGGCTCAGGCTCCCCAAGGTATGCATACTACTTGGAATGTAAAAACGGAAGAAGGCGAGATAGAGTTGAACTCTGGAACCTTGCTGGACGCCCTATTAGGCAAAGTACTACAGACACCAAAGCAAGACTTTGACGAGTTGATTGTCAACTTTGCAAAGTTCCTCCAGACTAGAGATCTGTTTGGTGAAATGAAATTCAACCAACTTATTGGTATGAGTTTCGCAATTGGTTATTTCTACAGAGTATTCCTAGAGAAGAACGATGTTGAAATACATATCACCGACCTCTCTAATGTTGCACAAGGTACAGAAGATTCAGATGAAGTAGAAGCAAGCGCTAACACAGAAGTCGAAACAGAAGAAAACCTAAGCAACACGGAGGAAAACAATGAGGTGGTTGACGAGTCTGCTGGCGACACCAGCGGTGAAGAGAGCAATAGCGCAACTAGCTGAGTTAGTTGTAGAAGTAGCCGCATCGATGATTGCTGCGTGGATAATCGAAGCAAGACGGCAAAGTAAAAACAAGTTGACAAATAAGGAAGAAAATAATGTTCAGCTATTCGATCAAAGTGAAAAAAGTTCGCAACCCCAAGGGCAAAATAGTAGCCTTTGCGTCGTTAATAATTGATGACGTACTAGAAGTAGATGGATTCAAAATTATAAATGGATCCAAAGGGCTATTCTGCTCAGCCCCTCAACACAAGGGCAAAGACAAAGAAGGTAATGACACCTGGTTTGAAGACGTAAGATTCGTAGGTGATGAAACTGTAAGGGATACCGTAAAGCAAGAGATTCATACAGCCATTATCAATGAATACCAGAAGTCTGAAGGCACACAAAATAGAGCTACAGCTGCCCAAGCACATGCAGCGGCAAATGAAAACTCTACTGAAGGTGAGTCTGGAAACGGTCGTCGACCTCTCTGGTAATAAAGACAAATAATAAACTACACCCCACCCAGCTTGCTGGGTGGGGTTTTTCTATGGATTAAATTATGGGAAGAATAGAAGAGCTTAAGCTCATGGTCGAGGAGGAATTCTCACCTCCCGATAGAGAAAGTGCAGAAAAGATTGCACAGCAACTACTTGAAAATCCTGCACTTTATTTGAAAAAGTTCAGAAAACACGGAACAAAAGATGAGGCAGAAAGAAGTGATACAAGCGTGGCTGGAGGGCAGGACTGCGACCTCAAGCACGAGCAGCCTATCTAGCGACGGCACATACCTTTATTCGTATGCTTTGAAAATAGCTAGATATGGTTATTCCGATGACAAACCAATCGTTTGGAACTATAGTGCTAAAGATGGTGGTGATTTTATAAGCCACACAACTTCAAAACACATAACCATTACCCTAAATACAATTAGGGAAAGCGGTAGAGAACCACTCGTGGAGTTACCGCATGATTACTGAGGCAATAATTATGGATGATGAAAAATTAAAACAAGCGTCAGAAGAAGATAGTTATGATGTTTCAGCAAATACAATCATAGATGTTGTTAAAGAAGGATCAGAAATATATTCTGAAGTTACCGCAGCCTTTGTTAAGGACTTTGTCTTTTATGATAAGACATTGTACGAGTGGGCTACAGAGCTCATGATACACATACCAAAGGCTAGGGATCTAGATGAAATAGGCTTTAGAGCACTGCTGATTGATTTAGCAAACAATATACAAGTAGCTAGCAACTACCATAGCGTTGCTTCTTCGATGGCTGATGCTATTACAGGAGGTAACTCTATTAAAAAATCCGATGTAGTAAACGCCATAGTTATGAACTACGGTAAGCGTGGAGCTAAGCGTCCTGCAGCCGTAGTGATAGAACGTATGGCTGATAGCTATATGTCATCTACAGTGTCGGCAAGAGTAGCTGCCAGAATTGTAAAGACTTTTTGGAAACAAAGGTTGGATACTCTGCTAGAAGTAAGAAAAATTCTTGAACAAATAGGCATGAGCCTACATGTGGAGATGAAATGGACCAATCAATAACAATTATCAAAAAGTACATAGAAAGTACTGGGTGGAATGACTTGTCAATTATTAGTCTCTTATGCAGATATATCGACAACCAAAAATCACCTGAAGCTTTCGAAGACTTTATGCGCCAGGCTGCAGAAGAGGAGATGAAATGGATGAACCAGTAAGCAAAAGCATGGTAGATCTAAACTACGAGGGTAGGCATATTAAATTATGGCCCAACAATACAGTAGAAAAGTGGGCTAAGATTAAGCATGTAACAACGCAAGGTGTAGTTGTTGAGTTTACTGAACTAAAGGCGCATGGATACAGATCATACTATTCAGTTGGTGATGTTATGTTTGTGCCTTGGGGTGAACTTACATTTATTTTTACAGAAAAATAAGGGAGTAGCTATGGATGAATCAATAGAGGCAAGCAAAGAATACATTGTAACTAACGACATTGTAATTCAAAACCTTTATCCAGATTCAGATACAATAAGTATTATCCAGACTGATAACAGCTGGAATATAACTGTCTGGAGGGACGAAAGTGACGAAGTGCATATTCTAGTTGCTGACAATAAGGATGGTACTCAAGTCAACTTGATCTTAGGTCAGGATGGCTACACACACAAGTGCTAGGAGGCACCATGGTAGACGGACTAGTCCTAGGTTTTTTAACCTGGGTAAGCTTTGTCTTTAGCTTTATGCATTTTGCGGAATGGGTAAAAAGATTTATGCTTAAGCATTTCTTTATTACCGATGCATTATGCGTTGCAATTACATTTCTTCTGCTAAGCAGTATTTCTCACAGCATCACTTCGGTGATAGGTTCGATAACCTGCGGAGTACTTGTGAATATCAGTTTAATGATAACTAGAGCAGTAGGAGAAGCAAATGAAAACCCTGTTAACGCTAGATAATGACGAAGCTAGAGAAGTTGCACAGACAATAATCTGTGACATAGCCGACCAAATAGAAGTAATACAAGACTGTATGACCCTAAGTGAAGAGGAAAACTACAGTTTTATTGCAATACTAAAAGATATAAAAGAAAGTCAAAGCGAAGAGGCTAGAGAACTGCTGGCATTTATGCTTGGCATAAGTTCTCTAGACCTCGATCTTCACATACAAGATATAATAGACGAAAAATTTAATAGCGAGGATTAACTCGCACTAATAGAACAAACATGTTTAAAAAGTCAAGCGCAAAAATGATAAATTTCTTTAAGAAAATTACAAACGGCGTAAAAAAATTTCTTTTGAAAGTGTTAATATATGTCTTGCAAATTGTAGGCATGACGATAATTATGCTGATCGTTTTACTCGTCATAATAGCCGCAATATTGCTGGCCATTCTTAAAAAGGCGATCAATTACAACAACTCAAATGGAGCATATTACTAATGTATATTGCGAAGCATCACAAAGGAAGAAAGATTAGAAGTTTCGCGCTTAGCGACACTTTTTTGGAAGACTATATAGGTAAACAACCCAACTGGGGACCAGTAGGGTATTTCACATACAAAAGAACATATGCAAGACCAATCTCAGACACCCAAACTGAAGAGTTTTGGCAGACCTGCAAGAGGGTCGTAGAGGGAGTCTACAATATTCAAAAGCAACATACTAAAGCTATGGGCTTGCCTTGGGACGATAGAAAAGCTCAAGGATCTGCTCAAGAAATGTTTGAACGTATGTGGCAATTCAAGTTTACACCTCCGGGGCGTGGACTGTGGATGATGGGAACTGATCTCATTTA
>CEPK01077787.1_pt1 | contig 12677 bp, 2 predicted proteins | sample 356231 | NCBI WGS metagenome assembly CEPK01 (sample SAMEA2620259, study PRJEB7988) | marine metagenome | biome: marine biome (ENVO:00000447); feature: deep chlorophyll maximum layer (ENVO:xxxxxxxx); material: "saline water (ENVO:00002010), including plankton (ENVO:xxxxxxxx)" | depth 80 m
CAATATGAAAGAGATAGCACCAGAATCACTATGAATCAGATGCAGCAACAAGAACAAGCAGCACAAGAGCAAACAGCAACTGGTCGGACATATTTACAAAAGAGAGGAGAAGTTGCAGCGATAAGAGGATTAGGAACAAACGCATGGACTTTGATTGCGGATATAAAACGCACACAAGCAGCAGCAGACTTTATAACGAATCGAAATACTGCGTTTAGTTTGGCTGGTACTCAATCGCAGCGACTGGATGCTCAAGCTAATCGAGCCAGTAGGCGAGGCCAAACTGCAACGTATCTTAAGAAAACATTTCTTGACCCTGTTAAACCTTTGGAAATACCGAAGCCAAGTTTTGGGCCATATGCTCTTGGCATGGCCAGTTCTGTTGTTGGCGGCTTTACTACTTATCATGGACTGAGAAGCGGAACGAACCCGATGCCAAATTGGAGCTTGACGTAAATGGCGGCATCAACTAAAGGGTTAAGTCTTGGTAAAAACGAAGACCCAAAAAGTAGAAGAGGCGAAGCAAAACAAGTTTCTTTAGATGGAATAAATGTTGCTCCTGTTACTGGCTCAACTCAAATTACAGAACCTAAAGTACAAAATGCTAGATGGTTTGGTGAAAGTGCTGTTCAGCCAGCCTCACTAACAAAAATACCCCAGCTTGAATTGCCAAGTATGGCTGGTGTTATTGAGCCAGCTACACCGAAAGATGCTGGCAGAATGGGAGATTCTTTGGTTACTTTTGCACAGTCAGTAGCTGATTATGGTTCTTCTACACAAAGTAGAAGAAAAAATTTAAGAGAAGAAAATGAAGCAATAGCAAACAAAATTATTACTACATGGGGTCAAAACCCTACTCAACCAGTAAAAGATTTAGATGTATATATACAATCTATAAAAAAATCTATAGCTAAGATACAGGCTAAAGAAACTTTAACCCAAGAAGATTTACAGACAATAAGAGATTATGAAAAGTTAATAGGGCAAATAAATAATAAAAGAAATTTAGGCGAAGTTTTACTTTCAAAAGACAGAGAAAGAGTTGTAAAAAATAGAGCACAAGGTTTTCAATCTTATGCTGAGAATACAACAGTTGCAGATTTAAACTTAGCTGGTGGAATCACAGATAAAAATGGAGATCTAAAAGATAAAAAGATAAGCGAGCTTGACCCTAACTCTGAACAATGGATAGCGGCATTTAATAACTATGTCTATGGAGACATGGATTTAAGCGGCTTTGAGTTAAAAAACGTAGAAGGTATAGTATCTAACTCACAGTATCAAGCCAAAGTAACTCAATTAAAAAGTTATAACGCTAAAGAAAAAGATAGGATAATGAGTTCATCCTTGCAAAGCATAGAAACAAACTTAGAACTATTAGTCCAGAAGAACAATGCAACAACTGAAGTTACGTTTATTTCAGATCTGCAAGACGATGTTGAATTTTTAAAAAGCACACATTTATTTACTAATAAAGAAATAGATAATTTTGTACAGCAGTCAATAAGTATGATGGTTTATTTTATTGGCGAAAAAGGAGGAGAAATAGATGCAGAGGCAATAATAAATCGAATATTTTTAGGAGAAAACATTGGCAAAGAAGATCAAATTTTGCCATTAATGACAGGCAAGGTAAGCGATAGAGTGTTAAAGGATGGAACAATTAATAAAAAATTATTCTTAATTAATGCTATTGGAGGCGAAGCAAGATTAAATGAAATTATATCTGAGGTAACTAATAAAAATGTTAAAGCAAATAACAGTAAAACTAATGGACTTGAGCTTGCTTATGATACGTCATTCAATAATGTTTTAGAAAGTAAACCAGAAGGTAAAACTGAATCGTATCTATCTTTGTTAATAAAAGGAGATAATGATGACATAACAGGTAACGTTCATGTAAATGCTGTTATTACAGAATTAAATTCAACAAGATTAGAACTTATAGAAAAAGCAAACGGAGATACAAAAAAAATAGCTGCAATAAATAAATCGTATACTGAAAAATTATCTAACATTAAAAATAATCTTTTAGTTTCAGATTTTAAAGAAGAACTAAAAGATCTTAATGATAGAAGTCTAAAGGTTGCTTTAGGAGAGGCTACCGAAACTGAAATTGCAGATTTAAAAACAGATTTGTTTATGTTTAGAGATACCTATAAAGACCTACCAAAGCTCGATGATGACTTAAGCCAAGTTATTGATAACCTAGAAAACTATGCAGATGCCAGTAATAAAACGAGTTTAAAGTTTGGAACAGATATTGTTAATGATTTGTTTACGACTTATTCAAACAGTCAAGATTCAAATTTTGATAAAGATACTGTATGGAATAAGAACAAAGCTGCGATAGATGCAAGAGTAAAAGAAATAGTACAACAGGCAATACAAGATCATCCAAACGATATTCAAGCAAGAAACGAGCAAATTAATAGAGTTATTACAAATGAATGGAATAACGGAGGATTTATAGATGGTCGAGAAGTTAACACTACTCCGATTAACAATATGGGAAATCCTACTAAAGCAAGTAAAGATTATTTGAATAGTAATGGATTTAATAAAAAAGGAATGTTAGATGCTAATGGTTATTTTACTGATAATTCCATACAAACTTTTACGGCTCATGTACGAAATAAATATCAACCTATGTTCTCGAAAAACGCATTGTATCAATATAAAAAAGTAGGAGGCCAGTTCCAGCCAAATGGAGGCTTGATGTTGATGTGGATGTCTGGAGAAGACATGCCAGAAGGTTGGGATATTATTGAGAAAAATTTAGAGAAGATGGATAACATGAGTGTGACTAAGTTTTTTGAAGAACAGTTAATTAAAAATGGTCTTGACCCTAAAGTATTTCCGCTAGAAGTATTAAAAAGTTTAGAGGGTAAAAATCAACAAGAAAGAAGAGAGGCGTGGGCTAAACTTACTGGTACTGAATTAAAAGAGGATGAAAACATAACTGGTGTTATTAATAAAAAGAATTACGAAGCTGGTGCATTTGTAACTAATAACAACACATTTTATATAGGGCCATATGGTACAGCAGGGAAAGAGGTGCAAAGGTTACTTAATGATAAAAATATGGGATGGTACAATCTTTGGGGTGCGATATAATATGGAGAAACTATAAATGGAAGAAAATCAAGTTATCGAGTCAAATGTAATCTCCAAAGAGGATGAGGATGAAGAGGAAGAAGGTGGCTTTGATTTTGGTGGATATATCCCAAGCTATAAAAAACAAAATACTGATACAAATGTAGAAAAAGAAAAAAAGAAAGAAGTAATTAATAACGACAACAATGTAGAAGAATTTAGTCCAGAGGTCGTTAATGATGAGTCAGATGACACTCTTATAACTAGAGAAACAAATAAAGAACAATATCTAAAAGGTCTAGAGACAGGAAATGTAGATACTAAAAAACATTTCTTTTTTACCAACATTGAATACGCTCCAGAACATTTAAAAGGACAAAAGCATTGGAGAAATAGTCTTGGTGATTTTTTAAGAATGACAGATAGGGCTGGTATGGCTGCTGCACAGAATTTAACCAATACAGCACAAGATCTATTAAGAATGGATATGCCAGCATCTATGGCTGAAGTTTTATCTGGCGACCCATTATCAGCTGGAATGATGCTTTTTAAAGGAATTAAGTCTGGTATACAAAATAAAAGTTGGGTTGATTTTTTCGATGAACTAGGTTACAGGGCAGGGTCAAACAAGATGAGCTTATTAGATGCTCTTGGTAGTTCTGGAGGAGAAGTTAAAAACTATCAAATGTTTGACGCAATATCAGCAGAAGATCGAATGAAAGGCATTGATTATGGTTTATTCGGCATGCCTTCTTTAACCGAATTAAGTGGTGGCTATCCAGTACGAGATACAGGTAGACCATTTGCAGATGGTGTAACTAACTTCTTAGGGGATGGTATTCCATTTTTTGCAATAGTAGCAGGGATAATGGCTGAACCTACGCCAGCTGGTGAAATTGTTTTTGCTAAAAAATCTTTGGCAACGCTTAAAGCTAAAAGTCCAGCATTTAAAACTTTTTACAATATGGTGTCAAGAGATTTGCTTGGCAAAGGAATGAAAGGAATAGGTGGTCAAACAATTAAAAACGTCACAAAATTTACTGTTAAAGAAGGCTTAAAAGGTTCTACAGCTGGTGCTATAGCTGAAGCATTTGTAGGTAATCCATATCAAGATTTAGGTTTAGACCCTATCTTGCCTGATTTTTTAGATGTTGGTAACAGGGTAGACGACACTTATATAGAGGCAAAAATTAAGTCAATGATTATATCTGAAGTATTTTTAGGGCCACTATTTGGTATTGGTATGGGTGGATTAGGCGTAGCAGCCAGACCAATAACAGAACCTATAGGAAGAGTTTTTACAGCATTTAAAGGACATCAAAATAAAAAACAAGCATTAAACGATGCTATGAAATATATTTCTGGCATTAATAAAAAAGCTAACCAGTTTAAAGGAGAAAGAAGAAATCACTTAGCCGTTGCATATAAGTTAGACATGCTTAAGCAAGTACTTGATGAAGGAGAAAAAAAGATTGTTGAGCCAGCTTTAAACTATATAGTTGACAGTACAATCGTAAGAAAGGCAGCTGAAAGTCTTGGTTTTGTTTATAGAGAAATAGATGAAGTACAAAGAGAAATTGACAATATTAAGGTTAAAAACAATACAGTTACTACAGAACAAGTTACTAGAGATACGCAACTTAACTTAGAAAAAAATAAAATAAGAGATGAAGTTCGTGCGACTAATAAAGAAGGTAGAAAGAAAACTAAACTATACGAAGAGTTAGCTAGCGAAAAAGCTAGGATAAAAGAGCTAGAGGAAAGGTTATTAGAATTAGAAAAGAAATTAGAAAATGGCAAAAATAATTTTGTAAAAGGTATTAATAAGGCTGAGAAATCAGAAAAAGATTTAATCACTTCGATGATTCTTGACAATCAAGTTAGAACTACGCAAGAGATTTCTGCATACGAGAAGTTAGGTGTAGGGTCTGGAGCTAGACCAAAAACTCCACTAGAAGTGCAAAGAATTAATCCTAATGAAATTGATATTAGGCCAGAGCTATTTCAAATAAAAGAATCAGGTAGGTATAACCCTAAAGGCGTAAGTGGGTCTTTAGCTGACCAAAAAGAATTTGACTCTAGATTTGCTGGTGTAATTAGTGTTTGGAAAGATGAGACTGGTGAAATTGGACAGGCTGGAAAGCTATATGTAATTGATGGCCACAACAGATTAGATTTAGCTAAACGATCTCAAGTACCAGAAATAAATGCACAAATAATACAAGCACCTGATAAAGATGCCGCTATTGTTGAAGCTGCAATTATTAATATTAACTCATATAACTACGAGCAAAAGGGTGCAGTCGCAGCTATTGATGTGGCTAAAATTATAAGAATACAAGGTATAAGACCTTTGATGGAGTCAGGTCTTGGAGCTAAAAAGAAAATTGTTTTAGAAGGGTTGCAGCTGTCAAGATTACCAGATTTTTTATTTAATAAATTACTTAGAGGAGAGATTGGCCAGCCAAAAGGTTTAGCTTATGGCTCTGCTGAAATACCACAGCAATCCATAACAGATGTATATAAAGCAATAGAAAAGAGCAATCCTTCTATAGATAAGATTAAACAAGCCGTATTAATGGCAAGTGAAGCTACAGAGGTAAATGACGATGCACAAGGCGTTATTCCAGCATTTGCAGATTATTTAAAAACAACTAACGCAAAAGAATTATTAGAAATTAGAACACAAATTGCAAGTCAGTTAAGGAAAAAACTTACAAGGTTAAGAGCGGTAGGTACTAAGGATAAAAAAGCTGGTGTTGAGCAAGTTGCTGGTAATAAAATTAATTTACAAAACACTCAAGACGCTTTATTAATTGCACAAAAAACAGTTGATTTATTTAATGCTGTTGCTGCATCTGGAGGTAGAACTACAGAAATAATAAAAGAACTAGCAGCACAAGTTAAAGGTAAAAATGCCAGTCGTTTAGTCTCTGACAACTTAGAAAGAATACAAGATGCTTTGCAATTAGAAAACAAACCTTTATTTAAAGGGTCTGAAGTTGTTAGACATCAACAAGAGATTGATAAAACCAGATTAGAGACTTTAGAAAATATGCAATCTGAAACTCAACAGAAAACATATAACAACGAAGAGCTCGAAGCATTATCAAATGAACCAGCATTTAAAGAGCAAGTAGAAAACTTAGGAGATGGTCAAAGAGATAGTATAGAAAATCAGCTAAAAACTAAGGGTGTTGTTACAAATAACCCTAGCAATATAGAAGGTAGGTCTTTATCTCCTTTAGTTACAAATCCCAAAGCAAGAGTATTTCCAGAATATTTTGAAGGTTCTGACCAAAACTTATTAAAAAATGCCATAGACATGGCTGGGAATGTACAGAAATTTAGTAATTTTGAATTACAAGATGCAGTCGAAAGAACAAAAAGATTTAAGCTTACAAGCAAACAAATTAAAAACATACAGGCAAAGAAAGCAAAGTTTGAAAAAGCAAATGCAGTATACGAAGAATTAGATAAACAGATACAGGATTTACTTGAAGGCAAAGGCAAGCAAGGTAATCTTATCGAGCTAGACCCAGACAAGGCTGAAACAGAGCTAGACAAGTTAATGGCTGCAAGGGAAGCCGCTGATAAGGAACGTGCAAAGTTTGTAGATGAAAGACTTTCAATGCACTCTGACCATATGAAGTTAGTGTCAGAATTAGAGACTAGAAAGAAAGACCCACAGTTAAATAGAGTATCTAATGCTAGAGAAGAATCACTAGCTAGAAAAACAGAAAGAGAGAAAAACAAAGAGATAGTAGATCTTAAAAAGGCTATTGATTTCAAAAAGAATAGAGGAGACTACAAAACTAAAAAAGGCTATAACCTTGATGAAGCACAAAAAATAGATAATTTTACTTTTGCCCAATATGGTGCAGAGCTAGAAGGTAAGGTCGATAATCAAGGTAAAGCTTATGGAAGATTTTATTTTGGCAAACCAGCACCTAGATTTAATAATGAAGTTATTAATTTTGTAAATGATTTAGATATAGCTATATATACAGTTGGTAAACAAATAGCAAATGGTACATCAAGAGCTAGTAAGTCGCATTATAAATATGTTGAATTATTATCAGATCTAGGATTAACCAACAATCAAATACTTACAAGATACAGGGAAATTGTAGAAGAATTAAGATCTGGAATATTTGATATAGAACCTTCACAAAACTATTACTCAAGCAAACTGTTAAGAGTAATTAGCGATATGGACAAAGGTATGACAGATATAGCTGGCCGCTATGATTACAATATTGACCCAGAAGATATAATTACAGGCAGAGTTAACAAAGCTAAGAAAGAATTAGACGAGAAAATACTAAAAGAATACAAAGACGTTACTAACCCTAAACGACCAGATGAATTAGGCCCAAGAGAGAATAATGATTTTTATGAATTAATAGAGTATGAAGGGGGAGAGCTAGGTACGGAAGAAATATATTTAAGTTTGGCTGGTACTAGCAGAGCAGAAATACAAGGCTTAATGCAAGAAGTTGAAAAAATATCTGGTATTGATTTTAAATTAGTATCTGACCCTATAATTACTAAGCATAATGCTAAGAGTGCCGCAGCCTATGGAGTTCCAGTAGGTACAAAAATAGCTGCTAGAGGTTTCTATAGAGCAGGGCAAGACCCACTTAAAGACTTAATAGTTGTATCTATGATACATGGTCAGGATTTTGCTAACTTTAGTGCTATATCTCAGACTGCATATCACGAATCATTCCATAGATTATTCCAAAGATATTTTACTAAGCAAGAACATGCGTTACTTAAGGGTGCTGAAAAACAATTAAGAGAGTTAGCTGCTTTAGTTAAACCTAAGATGCACGATAAGATTATGGGAATTAATGGATACAAGCCATTATCTTTCGAGGAAGTTGTTACTACAGCTGCATCTGGTTACAAAGAGGCATTAACTGTATACGACAAGAAAGTTGGTAAATGGGGCAAGGTATTAGATAAAGTGTATGACATGGTAGTAAGAGTTAAAAACTTCTTACAGGGCAAAGGATTTAGAACTTGGCAAGATTTATTTGACGATTCTTACTCAGGCAAAATTGCCGCTAGAGGTATGACTCCAGAAGGAGCAAAGCTAGGTACTGTAGGAACAGATGAAACAATGTTTGAAATAGATGCAGATGAATTAAATAATTTATTTACTGACAATTTAGAAGGATTAGCTGACGGCTCGTTATCTATAGAAGAAGTAATGAGTAATGTAAGACGACCATTAATTAATAGAAAGTGGCAAACAAAGGGAGCTAAGTTTTATATTCCTACATCAAACAAGAATTTTATAACAGCAAATAAAACCATTAACCAAGCTATGGATAACATGGTCGATGCAATCATGCAGCCCAACCAAGAGTTTCCAGAACTACCAGCAATAAATACACAGCAACTTATTAACGAAGGTATGGCCTTGATAGAGGATATAGATGGAAACGTAGATGAAGTAATGAAAATCTTTAGAAAAGTAACTAAGGGAGATCAATTTGCACAGCAAGACTTAGCAACATTTATGGCAGTCAAGATGATGAGAGATGGCAATAATGAAATGTTTAGTGTGGCAGCTTTAAATTATATGCAAGATAAAAGCCCACAAAATGCACAACTATTGCTAGCAACTTTTGAAGATGCAACAAAATTAAATCAAGCATACGCAAAATGGGGTAGAGCATCAGGTCAAAGATTATCTCTGATGGGTAAAGATGTAAGACTAAATGAAGCTCAAGTATCTATAGAGTTTATGTCGAAACAAAGAAATGTTCGATTAACTGGTGAAATAAAATCTATAGAAGATGCTTTAGAAAATGGAATTAAGCCTACAGATCAAGGTTTAGGAGAAGGAGCATATTTTACATCAAGCGAAGTACCAGTTACTGGCGACCCTTCGATAGAGAAAACACTTATAGGTACTACTGAAAGAACTAACATTATTGATGCAGCTGAAGCTGGAGTAAATATCAGACAAATTTTAAGCGATATGCAAGTTAATACAATAATTGGAGGAAAAGGTTTAAATGCTAAACAACGTAAAGCTATTGAAACTTTTATCAGAAATAATGCAGCTGATGGAATAAGGATAAGAGGTGAAGAGATTGGACTCGAAGGCGATATTATTTACATTCCAGATGTACAAAGAGCAAATGATATTATTGGTTCAAAGGTTGCACCAGCACCAGAAGCCGAGCAAAAAGTTACATATAACAGAGAGACATTCCAAGCAGCTTTAGCTGATGGCAAAAACGTATTAGCTGAAGCTTTAGATAAAGAAACTTATGACAGCATATTGAATGGAACTCCTAATGATGAAGCAAGAAGAATTTTGCAAGCATTATCCGAAATAAATCCATATTTAACAGACCCTGACAATGGGGCAAGAATAATGAGGCATATCAATAAATATTTACAAGAAGCACCAAAACCAATGAAAGCTAGCAGTATTGTTGCTGCATTTAGAAATTTCATATTTTTAGGAATAAAAACATTTACTAAGGTTGCAGTTGGTAGTAACTATCGAGCAGTCATGCTTCCTTTTAATAAACAGATTGGAGCAGGGATTTCAGCCTTACCAGCAATGGGAGGCAAGATGAATGACGATATATTTATGGCACAACAAAGACAGGCATTGCAAGGTTTAAATGGCTACATAAGATCGCAAAAACATTTATTCCAGTCTTTATATTTGGCGATGAACGCTTTTAAGCATGACACTAACTTTGGAAATATAGGTAGAGGTCAGTATGAAAAAGGCTTGGCAGAAGGAAAAATGAAATTATTTGAGGTCGAAAATCAAACAGACCTACCAGCTAATGTCGAGTTAGAGCCAAGACAAAAAATAATAGAGAAAGCAAAAGGTGATGAATGGTGGTTAAGTCCAGATAGTGGTGCATTGCAAATATTTACTAAAAGAGTTTTAAATACATTTGGAACAGCAAGTAGCCGTATGTTCTCAGCACTTGATACTCTCATCACCTCTGGTTCAGCTATAGCCCAAGAAGAAATAAGACATATAGAAATGATTATGTTTGATTATGTAAAAAGAGGAATAGATATTACTGACCCCAAAGTATTTAGAGAGATTGAATTAAGAGCAGAAGAGCTAACTAGAAAATCTATGCTAGATGTTGAGATGGCCAATGGAGATATTGTTAGAGGCGGCTTCTTTAATTCTGATAGCATGCAAAAAACATCTGATTATATAGCTTTTACTGACGATATAGTTGTTAAAAAAGATAAGAGAACAAGAGAATACGCTATTAGAAGAGCTAGGGAAAAAGGTATAACTGACCCTATGGAACTGCATCGTTTTGTAGAAGAGTACATGCAACTAGCCGACCCAGCTAGTGGAAGTGTAGATACAACAGCAGCTAACGAATTATTACCTGATGTAGCCAGAGAAAGAATGTTACCTTTTACTGGTAACAATTCAATGGGTGGTATAGATGCTTTTCCCTCTAAAGCTTTAAATGCCATACCTTATGGTATTCAGAAAACACAACAATACATTCCTTTAACTGGGCTTATGTTCCCTGTAAACAGAACTCCAACAAACATTATTAAGGGTTTGCTTAGACAGTTACCTATAACTGCTCCTATAGTTGACAGTTTTTGGAGAGATATAAATTCAGAAGATTTATTTGTAAGAGAAAATGCTATTGGAGAAATGGTTACTGGTACAGTCATAACAGGTCTTGGAGCATCTCTTATAGCATCTGGACAAATACAAGTAACTGGTGGATATGGTTTTAACAGGCAAAGAAGAGAAATGATGATGGAGCAAAGACGACCAGCATGGAGTATAAGGTTTAGAAAGGGTGACGGCACATATAGTGAGTGGTTTAGTCTTGAAGCTTTTGACGTACTTGGTAGTTTGCTTTCTATCTCAGCAACTTATAAAGATATGCTTGAGCAAATGCCAATAGAAGATTATATGCCAATAGATTATGACTCGACTAGAGGTTTATCTGGTCAGAAACTGGATAATGAAATACAAAGATTGCAAGACGTATCAATCGTAGCTGCTGCTCATTTTCTTAGATACTACAAAGCTGCTGAAAAGACAGTAACAAGTGTAGTAGGTGGTCAGCTAGATAAAGCATTATTCCAAAACTTAAATAAACTTTTAAAAATACTTAGGGATTTAAGTAAGGGTAATACTGATATGACTAACTATTATTCTGGAGCTAGAAGACCTGAGAGTGATTATGCCAGACAAATTGGTACTGGCTTATTAATACCGCAATTCTTAAAAGCATTTAGACGAGGTGTTGATAATAAAAGAAGAGTTTACGAAGACAGCGATTTACCAAGTATGTTTGGTTTTATAGATAATACATTTAAGGAAATAGGTACACAGTTACCATTTTTAAGCTACTTGTTTGACCCTGCAATAGATGAAATTACTGGTATGCCTATGACTTATTCAAGTTCTTATGATTGGTATAGAGTATCAAATCCATTGCATAGAGGTATATTATCTATGCTTAATCCAATGGAAGCATTTACACCAACACAAGAAAAAGATTCTGGTATGGCTGGTGTTATTTATAAAGAATTAAATAGACTACATGGCAAAGGTGCGTATCCACGATTTATCTCCAGAAATATATTAAGTAATATTGGCGACCCATTAGATGATAAAGAATTTAATAATTTCAAACGAATATTTACATCTGAAAAACTTGACTTCTTTGGTATTGGCCAGCCTATGACATTCCAAGAAGCATTGTATTACTTAATTACACAAGATGAGAAGTATTCTTTAATGCGTGACGTTAACCCTGCTTTAGTCGCTACTTCACAAAATGTTACTGAATTTGGCCAAGTAGCTAGAAAATTCCCAGAGCGTATATCGAATGAAAGAGAGCTAACTAAATTATCTAGAATAAAAGAAATAGCGAAATTTTATAAAGAACATGCTATAAAGGTTTATACACAAAATACACAAGGAAGCGGCAAGCAAATTAGTAACTCAATTAAATACATGGAAGATAAGGAGAAGAGATTAGCCAACAGAGATAGCTTACCAACTTACGGAGTTGATGTTAGTCTTAATGAATGGAGGGAAATTATTAATTCCTAGCTATGCCTTTCGCTCAATTTAAAGGTACTGGAGACAGTCAAACAGTACAATTCCAGATACCATTTCCTTACGTCAAAAAAGACCACATTATCGTATCGCTCGATCAGGTAGCCAACACAAACTTTACCTATATCAATGATACGACTATTGTTTTTTCTCCTTTAAATTCAGTAGCTACAGCTACGCAAGAAACATCTGGAGCTCCAAAAACAGGAGTAGAAATAATTATTAGTAGAGAAACGCCATTGCTTAATGCGTTGGTTGATTTTGTTGACGGCTCTACTCTTACAGCTGCTGACCTCGATACAGCTGTATTGCAGTTGCTATATGGATTACAAGAGGCAAAAGACGATACAGACGCTGGTATTAACTTCACACCTGTAGGACTAGATGCAAGTAATAACCCAATAATTAATGTTCAAGACCCTACAAATCCACAAGACGCTACAACTAAAAAATATGTAGATGACAATATTGCTGGTTT
>CEPK01135595.1_pt1 | contig 12666 bp, 10 predicted proteins | sample 356231 | NCBI WGS metagenome assembly CEPK01 (sample SAMEA2620259, study PRJEB7988) | marine metagenome | biome: marine biome (ENVO:00000447); feature: deep chlorophyll maximum layer (ENVO:xxxxxxxx); material: "saline water (ENVO:00002010), including plankton (ENVO:xxxxxxxx)" | depth 80 m
TTTTAAAAGTTATTGAATTGAATTTTAAAAATGATAAAAAAGATTATGCAGTTCGTTTCTGATGTTAAGTATGAAATGGGTAAGGTTTCATGGCCTGATTGGGATGGGTTAAGAGGATCTACCTACGTTGTTTTAGTTTTATCTTTAATTATAACTACTTTCTTATTTGTAGTTGATTTTGTCTTGTCTCGGGCTATTTCAATAATAATGTAAATATATGAACTGGTATACGCTAAGAGTAATCTCTGGAAAAGAGAAAAAAATTAAAGAAAATATTTTATTTGAGATTAAAAATGCAGAGTTGGATAAATATATTGAAAATATACTTGTTCCAACAGAAAATGTGTTGGAAATGAGAGACGGCAAGAAGAAAATTAAGGAAAAAGTATTTTTCCCTGGATATTTACTAATTCATTTAGAAATGAATAAAGAAACAAAGTATGTTATTGAAAATATTAATGGCGTAATTAGCTTTGTTGGTTCTAAGGGAAAGCCTGAGTCTCTTAAGCCAGATGAAATAAAGAGGTTTTTAGGCGACCATGATGGTGGAGATGGTCCGTTGAAAATCACTGAAGCTGCACCTTACAAGGTTGGCGATTCTGTGAATGTTAAGGATGGGCCATTCATTGATTTTTCTGGCGTAGTTCAAGAGGTTAATCATGAAAAACAAAAACTAAAGGTCGCGGTTAGCATTTTTGGTAGATCTACTCCAGTAGAATTGGACTATCTTCAGGTGGCGCTTGATGGCTAAGATTTAGGATATATTATGGCAAAGAAAGTAATCGGTTTTATAAAATTGCAAATTCCCGCAGGGCAGGCGAATCCGGCTCCTCCAGTTGGTCCCGCATTGGGGCAGCAGGGGGTAAACATCATGGATTTTTGTAAGGCCTTTAATGCGAAAACACAGGATAAGATGGGGGATATCATTCCTGTTGAAATAACAGTTTATGCTGATAGGAGTTTTACGTTTATAACAAAAACTCCTCCTGCCTCTAGATTGATTCTTAAGTCAGCAAACATTCAGAAAGGTTCAGGCGAACCAAATAAAGAAAAGGTTGGAGAAATTAAAGAATCAGATTTAGAAAAAATAGCTGAAATTAAAATGTCAGATTTAAATGCCAATTCAATAGATCAAGCAAAAGAAATGATAAGAGGTACTGCTAAATCTATGGGGATTGAAGTGAAAGGTTAGGTAGGGTGTCTAAAAATAAAGAAAAAACTTTTATTGATATTTATGAAAAAGAAATGCATTATGACTTAGATAAGGCTGTTGAAATTGTTAAAAAAGCCTCAACTGTTAAGTTTGATGAGACTGTGGATTTAGCTATTAATCTTAATGTCGATCCAAGGCACGCTGAAGAAAATATTAGAATAAGTACCTCATTACCAAATGGAACTGGTCAGGAGGTATCTGTTTTGGTCTTGGCTCAAGGGCCTAAAGTTCAGGAGGCTTTAGATGCTGGAGCTGATTTCTGTGGAAATAAAGAATATCTTGATAAAATAAAGGGAGGGTGGACTGATGTAGATAAAATCGTTGCTACCCCTGATATGATGCCTGAGTTGGGGAAGCTTGGTAAAATCCTTGGCCCTAAAGGGCTTATGCCAAATCCCAAAAGTGGTACCGTGACTATGGACGTTTCAAAAGCTGTTTCCAATCTTAAAGCAGGCATGGTGGAGCTCAGAGTTGAAAAAACAGGAATTGTTCATACTCCATGCGGGAAAGTGTCTTTTGCTAACGATGCGCTCATCGAAAATATTGTAACTATTTACAACGCTCTCATTAAGTCTAGGCCTCCATCGGTAAAAGGTCAGTTTCTCGAAAGAGTTTCTATGTCTTCAACCATGGGTCCTGGTGTTAAAGTTAATTTAAGCTCAATTGGATAACTGCACTATGCCAAATGATAAAAATGTAAAAAACGTAGAAATTTTGACTGAAAAAATATCTAAAGCCAAATCAATTTATTTTACAGATTATCTTGGTTTAGACGTTTCAGAAATAACAAAACTGAGGAAAGAATTTTTTTCCAAAGATATAGAATTTCTGGTTGTAAAGAATACTCTTCTCAAAATTGCATCAGAAAATAATAAAATAAGCTTATCCGCTGAATTATTTTCAGGTTCAACAGCTGTGGCAATCTCTTATGAAGAGCCAGTTGCTGCAGCCAAGGTAATTAAAGATTTCAATAATGATCATGACCTTCCCATGGTTAAGGGCATATTATTTGAGGGTGATTATTTGCCTGCAGAAGAATTTAACAAGATAGCAAATTTACCTAGTAAAGAAGAATCAATTACAAAGTTTGCTATGATGATAAAAAGCCCAATGCAAAATTTAGCGACAATGTTAAAATCGCCAATGTCAGATTTTGTAAATGTTTTAAACAGTATTAAAGAAAATAAATCTAGCTAAAATTAAAATAAGGAGTTCTTAAAATGGCAGTAAAAAAAGAAGATGTTATAGCATATTTAGAAAAAGCAAATATGATGGAAGTCTCAGAATTAATCACTGAAATTGAAGAGAAATTTGGAGTTTCTGCATCGGCACCTGTAGCTGTCGCTGCTGCCCCTGCCGCTGGTGAAGGCGGAGCGGGAGAAGCCAAATCTGAGTTTGATGTTATTCTTACAGCTGCTGGACAGCAGAAGATAAACGTTATTAAAGCTGTTAGAGGTATTACTGATTTAGGTTTAAAAGAAGCAAAAGAGCTTGTTGATTCTGCTCCGAAAGCTATTAAAGAGGGTGTACCTGAGTCAGAGGCAAATGAAATCAAGTCACAGCTTGAAGAAGCGGGTGCTCAGGTTGAGTTAAAATAGTAACCTGTATACAAATAATTCAAACATAAACCCGGAGGTTTAATTGAAAACAAAAGATCTATTTGAAAGTAGTAGAATAACCTTTTCTCATATTGAAGAATTGCTAGAGGTTCCAGATTTATTATCGATTCAAACTAGAGCTTATCAGCAGTTCTTACAAGAATTCCAGGCGCCAGAGGCAAGAGGAGATTTTGGTCTTCAAGGTATTCTGAATAGTGTTTTTCCAATAGAAGATAATCACAGAAATTATATTCTTGAGTATAATAGTTATTATTTAGGGCAGCCAAAGTATACAGCAGATGAATGCATAGATAGAGGTGTGACTTTTTCATCGCCATTAAGGGTAAATCTGTCATTACACATAACTGACGAAAACAACAAAAACGAGTATGCCCAGAGTATTGAGCAAGATGTCTATTTTGGTAATATTCCATATATGACTGAAAAAGGTACTTTTATAATAAATGGAGCTGAGAGGGTTATTGTTTCACAGCTCCAGCGATCGCCTGGTGTATTTTTCGATGAGTCTACTCATCCAAATGGTACAAAGCTATTTCAGGCTCGAATTATTCCTGCAAGAGGATCATGGGTTGATTTTACAACTGACATTAATGATTGTCTTTTTGTGATCATTGATAGGAGAAGGAAATTCCCAGTGACTATGCTTCTTCGTGCGCTTGGATTTTCTACAAATAGTGATATATGTAAGGCGTTTGGAAATCTTATAACTGTTAATGTTAATGATAATAGTATTTCAACATATATTGGTGCAACTCTTACTGATGATGTTATAGATCAAAACACTGGGGAGATATTTTTTGAGGGTGGTATCGAGTTAACAAGTGACATAATTGAAAAGCTTAAAGACAATAATGTAGGCGAAATTAATATTGCAGATGGCAATAAAGACTTCTCATCAATGCTGATTCTAAATACTATAAGTAAGGATCCAACTAGAGATACAGAAGGTGCATTAGGGGTTGTTTACCAGTTGCTTAGAACTAGTGAGCCACCTAATCTTGAAACGGCTCAAAAATTTATTGAAAGAATTTTTTTCAGCCCCAAAAAATATGACCTTGGTCAAGTAGGTAGATATAGGCTGAATCAGCAGTTCAATCTAGATGTTCCAGTTGAGGAAACTGTTTTGACAATGGATGATATCATACAGGTTATAACAGTTTTGATTGAAATGAGAAAGGGCGATAGGGGTGTAGATGATATAGATCACCTGGGAAACAGGAGGGTGAAGACGGTTGGAGAGCAATTGACTAATCAATTTAGTATTGCCCTGAGTAGAATGATAAGGACTATTCATGAGAGGATGAATCTGAGAGAATCTGAAAGTATTACACCGCAAGATTTAATTAACTCTCGAGTTGTTACTACTGTTATCAATACTTTTTTTGGAACCTCGCAGCTTTCACAGTTTGGCGATCAGACAAATCCTTTAGCAGAAATCACTCACAAAAGAAGGATTTCTGCGCTTGGGCCAGGTGGATTAACTAGAGAAAGAGCTGGTTTTGAAGTTCGAGATGTTCATTACACTCACTATGGAAGATTATGTCCTATTGAAACACCGGAAGGTCCAAATATTGGACTTATTTCATCCTTGGCAATGTTTGCAGAGGTAAATGATCATGGATTTATTGAATCGCCATACAGAGAGGTGATTAAGAAAAATGGGCATTCTGTCGTAACCGATGATATAAAATATTTATCTGCTGATGATGAAGATAGGGTAATGGTAGCCCAAGCAAATACTGAAATCGATGGAGATATGAACATAGTAGAAAAACATATAAGAACTCGTGTAAAGGGGGATTTTCCTATTGTTGGACCTGAAAGCGTAGATTATGTTGAGGTTTCGCCTAACCAAATTCTAAGTGTAGCAGCAGCTCTTATACCATTTCTAGAACATGATGACGCAAATCGTGCGCTAATGGGGTCTAATATGCAAAGGCAAGCTGTTCCTCTAATGCATCCTCAGTCTCCAATTGTGGGTACTGGTATAGAGTCAAAAGTTGCAAAAGATTCTAGGTCTTGTGTTGTTTCTCCAGTCTCTGGAAGAATAGTATTTGTGGATTCTGAATCAATTCAAATTAAAAGAAAAGATGTGCAAGATAGTCTTATGCTTTTTGAGGGTGAGTCGATAGTAGAAATAAAACTAAAAAAATATTTTAGGACAAATCAAAATACTGTTCATAATCAGAGACCGTTAGTTACCGAGGGGCAAAAAGTGGTTGCTGGCGAAGTAATAGCAGATGGTGCTGCAACAGAGAATGGTGAGCTGGCGCTCGGTGCAAATATACGGGTTGCATACATGCCGTGGCGGGGTTACAATTTTGAAGATGCCATTGTAGTAAGTGAGCGGCTGGTTAAAGATGATACTTTTAGCTCTGTTCATTGCAATGAAATAGAGGTTGAGGTTCGTGATACAAAAAGAGGTCAAGAGGAATTAACCCCCGAGATACCTAATGTGAGCGAAGATGCAACAAGAGATTTAGACGAAATAGGTATTGTTCGTGAAGGTGCGAGGGTTAAAGAGGGTGATATTTTGATTGGAAAAGTAACTCCGAAGGGGGAATCTGATCCTACGCCTGAAGAGAAATTGCTGAGAGCTATATTTGGAGAAAAGGCTGGTGAAGTTAAAGATGCTTCAAAGCGTGCAGAGCCTGGTATTAAAGGTTGTGTCATCAAAACAAAATTATTTGAAAAGCAAGCTAAGAGAACAAAGACTGAAGAAAGAGAGAAAATTTTAGAATATCAGAAAAAAGCATCTGAAAATAAAAAGAATCTAAAATTATCTCGAGATGAAAAGTTGATGGCATTATTAAAAGATCAAATATCTAATGGAATTAGAAGTAATTCTAGTAATCGAACACTAATTAAAAAGTCAACTAAGCTAACTTTAAAACGATTGTCTAGTTTTGATCTTGAAAGGTTCGCCCAAGATGTGCCTTGGGTAGAAGATACAAAAGTTTGGAATAAAATTGCTAAGATTTGGATTTCATTTAGAAAGGAATGGTCTCGGATTGAAACCCAGCTTGAAAGAGAGGTCTTTAAATTAAAGGTCGGTGATGAACTTCAGCCTGGTATTTTAAGAATGGCGAAGGTTTATGTTGCTCAAAAAAGAAAACTTCAAGTTGGAGATAAAATGGCTGGAAGGCATGGTAATAAAGGCATAGTCGCCACTATTGTACCCGAGGAAGATATGCCATTTATGGAAGATGGGACTCCTGTTGATATAGTTCTAAATCCCCTGGGTGTTCCTTCTAGGATGAATTTGGGTCAGCTATACGAAGCAATGCTTGGTTGGGTTGGTTTAGAAACTAATAAAAAGTACTCTACTCCGGTGTTCAATGGTGCAACGCCCGATCAGGTATTTGATGAATTAAAAAATGCAAACCTCCCAGTAACTGGTAAGGCTAGATTGATAGATGGAAGAACAGGTGAATATTTTGATAATCCTGTAACTGTAGGTACTGCATATATGATGAAGCTTAGCCACATGGTTGATGATAAAATGCATGCTAGATCTACCGGCCCCTATTCACTGATTACCCAGCAGCCATTAGGTGGTAAGGCTCAATTCGGTGGTCAAAGATTTGGTGAGATGGAGGTCTGGGCTTTGCAGGCATACGGCGCCGCGCATACTTTGCATGAAATATTAACCATTAAGTCTGATGATGTAGAAGGTAGATCTAAGGTGTATAACTCAATAGTTAGAGGCGAGCAGATGCCTGACTTTTCTGCGCCTGAATCATTTAATGTGATGATTAAAGAACTTCAGGGATTATGTATTGACGTAGAACTAGATTAACAAATTAAGGGGAATAATTTTGACTTACATACAAACAAACAACATAGATACTTCAAAGTCTTACAGTTCGATTACAATAGGTTTGGCATCTCCAGAGTCGATACTCGCTCGATCATATGGGGAAATTTTAAAGCCTGAAACAATAAACTATAGGTCATACAAGCCAGAAAAAGATGGGTTGTTTTGCGAGAAGATATTTGGCCCTGTTAAAGACTATGAATGTCACTGTGGAAAATATAAAGGAATTAGATATAGAGGTATTATTTGTGATAGGTGTGGTGTCGAAGTAACAAGGAAAAAAGTTCGCAGGGAAAGAATGGGGCATATAACTCTCGCGGTTCCAATAGTGCACATATGGTACCTAAGGTCAATACCAAGTAAGTTGAGTTATTTAGCTGGTCGTAGTACAAAAGAGCTTGAGAGAGTTATTTACTATGAGATGTATATGGTTTTAGAGCCAGCAGATAGTGGATTAAAGGCTTTTGACCTTATTGAGGAAGACGAATATTTGGATTATGAAGAAAAATATGGTTATGCAGCTGTGAGCGAGGAAAAAAGAGATAATGATGATTATTTTTATGGGGCTATGGGTGGTGAAGCGATAAAAGAAATGCTCTCAAGAATAAACATAATGGAGCTAAAAAAGGAACTTGAGGATATTGTTAAAACATCAAAGTCAAAACAAAAAAGAGCAGATGCATTAAAAAGACTTAAAGTTGCTTATTCTTTTGTTCCAGACCCCACCAAAAAAAGATTAAATAAGCCAGAGTGGATGATTGTCTCCATACTTCCTGTAATTCCTCCTGAGTTGAGACCGTTGGTTCCGTTGGAGGGTGGTAGGTTTGCTGCTAGTGATCTTAATGATTTATATAGAAGAATCATTATCAGAAATAATAGACTAAAGCAACTTATGGAAATAAAGGCGCCTGATGTAATATTAAGAAATGAAAAAAGAATGTTGCAAGAATCAGTTGATGCGCTATTCGATAATAGTCGCAGAAAGACTGCAATCAGAAGTGGTTCGCGGCGGCCTCTTAAGTCTCTGTCTGATATGCTGAGAGGAAAAACAGGTAGGTTTCGCCAAAACTTGCTGGGAAAAAGAGTTGATTATTCAGGGAGGTCAGTCATAGTAGTTGGTCCTCAGTTAAAACTACAAGAATGTGGTTTGCCTAAGAATATGGCGTTAGAATTATTTAAGCCGCATATGATAAGAGAACTAATGGATCGTGGATATACTCAAACTCCAAGAAGCGCAAAACTGATGATTGAAAACTGTGAGCCAGTAGTATACAAAGTATTGGAGTATGTTGTAAAGGATCACCCAGTTATGTTGAATAGGGCGCCCACGTTGCATAGACTAGGTATTCAGGCCTTTCAGCCTGTGCTTGTTGATGGTAAAGCCATTCAATTACACCCCTTGGTTTGTTCTGCATTCAACGCTGACTTTGATGGAGATCAAATGGCTGTGCATGTGCCACTTTCACTTGAGGCTCAAATGGAAGCAAGAATGCTTATGCTTGCTAGTCATAATATATTGCACCCTGCAAATGGCCAGCCAATCGCTGTTCCATCTCAGGATATGATTTTGGGTTCATATTATCTCACTAAGCTTAAAGAAGGTGATTTAGGTGAAGGTAAGATATTTGGGTCCATAGAGGAAGTGGCGTTGGCCTATGAAAATAGAGTTGTTGGGCTTCATTCAAAAATCAGCTTGAAGCACAATGGTATCTGGATAAAAGATACTACCATTGGTAGGGCAATTTTTAATTCGATTCTTCCTAGTGAAATGGATTATGTTAATGACTTAATTGATAAGAAAAAATTAACAAATATAGTAAACCAGTGTTATCTAATTGTTGGTAACTATAAGACAGTAATTTTCCTTGATAACTTAAAAGATCTTGGTTTCAATATGGCTACGCAAAGTGGGTTGTCAATATCTGTAAGTGATGTATTAATACCTCATGAAAAAGATAATATCTTATCGAATGCATTTGATAAAGTTGAAGATATAAAAAGAAAATTTGATAGGCACGTTTTAACTGAGGGTGAAAGATATAATAAGGTAATTGATGTATGGACCCATACTACTAACCATATCGCTCAAGTAATGGAAGATGAGCTTCGAAAAGATAATAAAGGATTTAATGCTCTTTCAATGATGACTGATTCTGGTGCTAGAGGTAGTAAGGATCAAATTAAACAGTTGGCGGGAATGCGTGGCTTGATGGCAAAACCTCAAAAGTCAATGAAAGGCGGTGTGGGCGAAATCATAGAATCTCCCATTACATCAAATTTTAAAGAAGGTCTTTCAGTTTTCGAATATTTCATTTCAACCCATGGTGCAAGGAAGGGGTTAGCTGATACAGCGCTAAAAACAGCAGATGCAGGTTATTTGACTAGGAGGTTAGTTGATGTCGCTCAAGATGTTGTTGTTTATGAGCATGATTGTGGTACAATAAATGGTATACTCATTTCTGATTTAAAAGAAGGTGAAGAAATTATTGAGCCTATAGCTGACCGTATATTAGGTAGGACGATACTTGATGATTTCATAGATAGAGGCAAGGTAATTGTAAAATCAGGTTCAGTTATATCAGAAAAAGAAGCCGAATTAATTGGTGATAGTGGTGTAGATAGTATAAGGATTAGGTCTGTTTTAACCTGTGATACTAAGAGGGGAATCTGCGCAAAGTGTTATGGTTGGGATTTATCTCTACATAAACTTGTTGATATAGGTACATCTGTTGGTATTAGGGCTGCACAAAGTATCGGCGAGCCTGGAACCCAGTTGACATTGCGTACCTTTCATATTGGAGGTACGGCAAGTAGGGTGATTGAGCAATCTGAAATGAAAAACAAAAGATCTGGTGTTGTCGAGTTTTCTGATAACTATGATTTTGCTATTACAAAAGATGAGACAGGTACCGAAGTTAGAAGATGTATGGTGCGTCATGCCAAATTAACAATTATTCAAGGCAATGGATCAGAGAAATCTGTTTTCAATGTGCCTTATGGCGCAACTATGTTGGTTGAGCAAGGCGAAAAAGTAAAGCCTCAGACGACATTATTTCAGTGGGATCCTTACACAGACATTATTTTAGCGAGAGAAACTGGAATCGTACAGCTTAAAGATTTTATCGAGGGTGAAACATACTCAGTAGAGTCTGTAGAAACGGGTAAAAAGCAAATCGTAGTTATTGAGGCAAGAGATAGAAAACTAAGTCCTCATCTAGAAATTGTTGATGCTAAGGGTGAAATTCTTGCCGGAAGTACTATTTTGCCTGTAAAGGCTACTTTGGTTGTAAATGATAAAGAAAAGGTTCAAAGAGGTCAGACTCTTGTAAAAATACCAAAAGAGATTGGTAAAACCAGAGATATTACAGGTGGTTTGCCTAGAGTAGCTGAATTATTTGAATCTAGAAAACCAACTAACCCAGCTGTAATGACAGAAATAAACGGAACAGTAAAGTTTGGTGAGACTCGTCGTGGCATAAGAAAAATTCATGTTATAGGTACTGATGGAGAGGAGAGATCTTATTCAATCCCCTATGGTAAGCATGTCATTGTTCATGAAGGTGATTTTATTAATGCTGGTGCCTCTTTATGTGAGGGGGCAATATCTCCTGATGATATTTTAAGAGTATTGGGTCCATCAGCGGTAAGAGAGTACCTAGTCAATGAGATTCAGGAAGTATATAGGTTGCAAGGTGTAAAAATTAATGATAAACACATAGAGATAATTGTTAATCAGATGATGCAAAAAGTTAGTGTGAAGGAAGTAGGTGATTCAAGATTCCTCCAAGAAGATAGAATTAGTAAGAATGATTTTCTGATTGAAAATGAAAGATTGTCTAACATGGTCATTGTTACCTCGCCTGGAGATAGTGGCTTTGAAGAGGGGATGATGATTGAAAAATCAGAATTTAATGAAATAAATAAAGAAGTGAAATCAGAAGGAAAAGAGATTGCTAAATATAGAAAAGCGGTCCCAGCAACTTTTGAACCTATTCTTATGGGTATTACAAGAGCCTCATTAAATACAGAAAGCTTTATTAGTGCGGCGTCATTTCAGGAAACAACCAGGGTTCTTACAGATGCTGCCTCTCAGGGTAAAACGGATTATCTCTATGGTTTAAAAGAAAATGTAGCGGTTGGTAGGCTTATCCCAGCGGGCACTGGAACTCCTCAGTTTTCAGATTTACTAGTTGGTGTAGATGATGAAGATCTTTCTGAAGTTGGCTCTGATGATGCAGTTGCTTAGTGTTAAAACATATTTATGATTCGGGTTGATAGATGTTAAATAAATATATTAAATTGGTAGGCTTTAGGAAAAATTAAATGCCGACGATAAATCAATTAGTACGTAAAGGTAGGAAGAAAATCTTAAAAAAGACTTCTACTCCTGCATTAATGGGTAATCCTCAAAAAAGAGGAGTCTGTACTCGCGTATATACCACTACACCTAAAAAGCCTAACTCTGCTTTACGTAAAGTAGCGAGGGTTCGTTTAACTAACTTAACAGAGGTTACTGCATATATTCCTGGAGAGGGGCATAACTTGCAGGAGCATTCAATAGTTTTGATTGAGGGTGGTAGGGTTAAAGACTTGCCTGGGGTTCGTTATCATATTGTCAGGGGGTCTTTGGACACTGCAGGTGTAGACGATAGAAAAACCAGTCGTAGTCGATATGGTGCTAAAAAGCCAAAATAGTTTAAGAGATTATAAATAATGAGAAGAAGAAGACCAGAAAAAAGGATAATTTTGCCTGATACGAAATATAATGATTTGCAAGTTGCAAAATTCATTAATTACATCATGCAAAATGGGAAAAAAGGTACAGCTGAAAAAATATTTTATGGTGCTATGGATTTAATTAAGACAAAAACTAAGACCGATGGGATAAAAATTTTTAAAAAGGGAATTGAGAATGCATCTCCAAGTGTTGAGGTTAAATCTAGGCGTATTGGTGGAGCGACCTATCAAGTTCCAATAGAGGTACCTAAGAATAGGGCTTTCTACCTTGCTTCGCTATGGATTATCAATTCTTCAAATAATTCATCTGGCAAGCCGATGTCAGAAAAACTAGCTGGCGAGTTAATTGCAGCTGCGAATGGTGAAGGCGGTTCAATAAAAAAGAGAGAAGATACTCACAGGATGGCAGATGCTAACAAGGCTTTTGCCCATTTTAGATAGGGGAATAATTTTTTGAAGAATACGGATTTAAAGCAGGTTAGAAATATAGGTATAATGGCTCATATTGATGCAGGTAAGACTACCTTGACTGAGCGTATCCTTTTTTATACGGGTGTAACACACAGAATTGGAGAGGTCCATGATGGTGCTGCAACTATGGATTGGATGGAGCAAGAGCAGGAAAGAGGTATTACTATCACTTCTGCGGCTACAACTTGTATGTGGAATGAGAATAGAGTAAATATTATTGATACACCTGGGCACGTCGATTTTACTGTTGAGGTTGAGAGATCTTTACGAGTTCTTGATGGAGCTGTAGCAGTTTTTTGCGCTGTAGGCGGAGTAGAGCCTCAGAGTGAAACTGTCTGGAGGCAGGCAGACAAGTACAATGTGCCAAGAATTGCTTTTGTAAACAAAATGGATAGAGTTGGTGGTGATTTTTATAATGTAATGGAAATGGTTAAGGATCGCCTTGGTGCAAATCCATTGCCGATTGTTATTCCAATTGGTTCTGGTGAGATGTTTACCGGTATTATTGATCTTTTAACTATGAAGGCTATTCTATATAACGAATCAACATTGGGTTCAAGGTTTGATACCGCGGAGATTCCTGGTGATATGTTAGAGATTGCTGAAAAATGGAGGAAACATTTAATTGAAGAAACGGCAACATATGATGAAAAACTTCTAGAAAAATTTGTTTCTGATGAAGAAATTTCTATTGATGAGCTAAAGGCTGCAATAAGAAAGGGATGTTTAGATAATACATTTATCCCAATGTTGTGCGGCTCAGCTTTTAAAAACAAAGGAGTTCAGAGACTTTTAGATGGTGTAGTCGA
>CEPK01022516.1_pt1 | contig 12665 bp, 9 predicted proteins | sample 356231 | NCBI WGS metagenome assembly CEPK01 (sample SAMEA2620259, study PRJEB7988) | marine metagenome | biome: marine biome (ENVO:00000447); feature: deep chlorophyll maximum layer (ENVO:xxxxxxxx); material: "saline water (ENVO:00002010), including plankton (ENVO:xxxxxxxx)" | depth 80 m
AGAATTTTTATAGCCGTTAATATTGAAGGTGTGAGACTAATAGATAATATGAAATTAAAAGTTACATAAATCTATAAATTAGTATATGGATTTAAATACGCGCCCGTAGCTCAGCTGGATAGAGCGTCTGACTACGGATCAGAAGGTCTGGGGTTCGAATCCTCACGGGCGCGCCACTAAACTCCAAAAATTGATTCTAATCCTATTTTTTTACTTATATCGGCCATTTCTTTATCAGAAGGTTTAGCGGCCATATTTTTTGCTGATTCTAAAACTATAGGTAATAAACTTACATCACCCACTGAATTTAGAAAGAAGTCTTTATGGCTTAATAGCCAATGTACAGATTTTTCAATACAAAATTTATCTTCTATAGGTTGATACCATGGAGAATGATTTTTTTTCATTCCTGCTGCATAAGGACCTCTAGCTATAGCTTTTATAGTTTGAATAGCTATATTATTTTTTCTACAAATATTTACTGTATTATTAAAATCTCTAGGATAATTTCTATAGTTAGAAGAAAACCAATTCCATGGCAATAGAATAGAATCAAAAGGAAAATGTTCTATGCTTTTCTGGTGCATTGCAGCTGATGTCCAACCATGCCCGGTAACTCCAATATATTTTACAATTCCGTCAGATTGAGCCTCTTTCAATGCTTCTAATGCTCCTTCAGGGCCCATGGCTTGTTCCCATTCTAAAGGATTAGTTAAACTGTGCATCTGCATCAAATCGATGTAATCAGTTTTTAACCTATCTAAAGACCTTACAATAGATTCTTTCGCACCTTTATATGTTCTATCTGTAGTTTTAGTAGCAAGAAAAAATTTTTTTCTATATCTATGCATCCACGACCCTATTCGCAATTCTGCATCTCCGTATCCTGCCGCTACGTCAATATGATTAACTCCATACTCGAAAAGTAAATCCAAAACTTCATCAGCCTTAGACTGCGATTCATGCCATAGGGCTGCTCCACCAAATATAATTGCAGAACTCATATGCTTAGTTCTACCAAATTTTCTTTTTTCAATGGTCATAATAAAATTATCAAACAATCTGTTTAAAATTTATTTATTGCATAATAAAGTATATATTTTTTTAAAAATAACTATGGTAATTTTTACCTTAGTATGCAATATTTATATATTAAAAAAATGCATAGCAGCAATGCTTCAAACTAATGTCTAATAATATTGGAAAAATTTATGCTCCTTAGAAAATGGCAAAAGGAAATAATTAATAAATATGAAGAAATATGCAAATCTCACAAAAAATTTATATTAAAAGCTCCTACAGGGGCTGGAAAAACTGTTTTAGCAAGTGAGATAATAAAAAAATTTTATAGACATAAAAAAATTCTAGTCTTGTGCCATAGGTTGGTTTTATTAGAACAATTAGAAAAAGAGCTTAAAATAGATCACAAAGTTAAAAAATTAGGTATATCTGAAGATATAAAATGCTTTGGTAATGCAGATATAATTTTATCAACTAATTTAAGATCTAAATATGCTGTTGCATCTCTAATTCCAGACGCCGATTTAATTATAATTGATGAAGCCCACAGAGTTTCTCCTGTAGGCTCTGCCTACCAAAGAGTGTTAGACATTTTTGACACAAGGGGAAAAAAAACAAGTCATATAATGGGCCTGACAGCGTCTCCTGAAAGAAGAACAGGAAACCAAAATGATCAACTTGGCCTAGTATTTGACGCCATAATTGACTGTGCAGATGTTAATTCATTAATTCAGGAAAATGTTTTAGTTAAACCTGTATATAGACCCCATTTTATTCACGACCTCAACTTAAATAATGCAGAAATAAAAAATGGCGATTTTCCTATATCTATTTTATCAAATGCAATAATTAAATCTTCAATGATTGAATATGCACTTTCTATCTACAAAGAAGAACGAACAAATGTTAAACCAAAACCAATATCAGCATGGTTTTGTCCAGATATTGCAGTAGCAGAAAAAACTTTGGAGTATATTCAAAAAATAGGCATAAAAGCAGAAATATTAACGGCACTTACCCCAACCGGAGAAAGAAATAAGATTCTTAGCTCACACGAAAAAGGAGTTACCGAAGCTGTGGTTTCAGTAGGCGTATTAATTGAAGGGTGGGACAACCCTAATTGTAATATTATAGTTCATCTTAGGCCCACACTATCTAAAGTACTTTGGGGACAATCAGTTGGAAGAGGTTTAAGAAGCGCAAAAAATAAAGATAAATGTATAATAATTGATGTAAGTTCAAATTGGAGCACCTTTGGACCAGTAGAAAATTTAAAATGGGATTTATGGAGTCATAGAAGATCTTTCATGAAATTTCAAAATCGCTTTAATTGGATAGCCCAACAATTTGATGAAAATGAAAAAAAATCATCTTTTTTTATTTGCGAAGGCAAAAATAAAGATCTTAGAAGATGCTCCTACATATATAAAAAAAACCCATACAAAGATGACCAATGTCCTATGTGTAACTCAACAGCGTGTATAGATATTCATAAAGAAAAATTAATTGATGTTAATGTAAGTGATTTAAATCTTCATGGCATGTTTTTTGATAGAGTACCTAGAGTATCTAAGGAATTAAAAGCAAGTGTATGGAATAGCTTAGAAAGGCAGGCATGGCTATGCAAGAGTATTGAAGAATTAACATTCTTAATATTCTGTAAAGCATTTTATTTTATTAGTGGAGAAAAAACTAATTCTGAGTCAGAATACTGGAACTTAATTATTAAAGCAGAAATAGAAGTACGAAAATTTTTAATAAATAAAGATATTTCTGTAACACAACAAGAAGAATTTAGTTATGCAGCAATCGCGGATGGATTACTATTAGGCAAAAAAGTGCGGACTGTTCAAGCTCATTATGGAATTTTTATATGCGGTCAAAAATTTGACGGTCTATCTACAAAAGAGCTTGAAAGAAAATATCAAAAAGCTCTACAAATAGGAGAAAGAATAATTATTATGGGCTGTCATAACAGAGAAAAACTTCCATATTTTAATGCTCAACTTGAACTAAATTCATAAATAATAATTTAGTTTATTCTGCAATATTGATTATAGGACCCACGCTTCTGGTATTTTTCTTTCTAACTTTTACTAAAGGAGGGCATTTATGCTCATTATAGTAAAGAGATTGGCAGTCTAAACAATAAAAACATTCATCCATTATAATTTCACCAGAAGGTTTAATTGCGTTTATAGGACATTCATTTGAACATAATTTACATGGACTTCCACATTCCTTCCTCCTTTTTAAAGTTTCAAATATACGCAATTTTCCTCCAATTGCCATAACCGCTCCTAAAGGACATAAGAATCTACAAAAAAACCTTTCTATAAAAAGTCCTATAAATAATAAAACTATTGCATAAGCTACAAAATACCATTCTCTATTAAATTTCATTGAAATAGCCGTTTTGAATGGTTCTATCTCTGTAGCATAGTTTAAAGAAGACGTTGAATAGAATGCTATACCTATTAAACCAAAAAGTAAAAAATATTTTATTGGCCATAAAACCTGATGAGCTCTATAAGAAATTTGAATTTGTTTAACTCTCATAAATTTAGCAAACTTTGCTAAAAGTTCTTGCAATGCTCCAAAGGGACAAAGCCAACCACAAAAGATTCCTCTACCCCATAAAACAAAGCTAACTATTACAAACAACATTAAAGAAACTAACAAAGGATCAGATAATAAAACATCCCATGATGTTTTGTGATAAGGAGCTGTTAACCAAGTTAACAAACTAATTATTGTTATCTGACCTCCAGCATAAAATCCTAACCAAATTAAAACCCATATTAAAAATAAATACCTAAAACTTTTCCAAACAATATCTCGTTTAACAATATTATCTACTTTCCAAAGTACAAAAGATAAAATTGCCAAAGTTAAAAATAACAAACTTAAATTTATTCTTTGACTTTCCCATGCTGCATACCATACAGGCTCATCATTATTAGCAATAACATCTAAACCGTCAGGTTGAATGATATACTTTTCTTTCATATTATAATTTATATAAAAATATTTATTTTTTGCCTTATCTCTACTCTCTACTAACAACTCAAACTTCCATGGTTTTACTGGATCTATTCCTGCTTCAGGAGGTATTCTATAAATACCTGCTTCTGCAAAAAACGGCTTATCTTCTCCATGTAAAAAACCTAAATTTCTAAAATGTTCTTTAGACAACTGAAACCTTTTTTTATCTTGAATTATAGCCATTCTTTTGAAATTACCAGAGGCTATATGAGGCTCGCCATCTAGCGGGTATCTACCTAACCCTGCAACTACTAAAGTAGTTTCTTTTGGGTCTCTTCCTGCAACAAATATATCATACCACTTATCTCCTAAAAGATTTCTTCCAATTGTAGGAGTAATTACTGGTGCTACATATAAATCAATTACCAAATTTCTATCTGTATCTTTATAACCTCTTTTTACTTCTTTTTGTTCTGCTGCAACAGGAGTATTGCCAGCAAATTGAGCAGAATACCTATAAATATCTGCTACACCTGTCCTGTTGGTTATTTCAGGCTTATCTAACCCAATATTTTTTAAATCATGTAACGTTAGAGTTAATCTTCCTACAGAGCCATCAGCGACTAAATGATCAAATAGAGCTTTTTCATAAGAAACAATATCTATAACTGGTTCATCACTGAGACGCATACCTTTGTATAAGGCTAAAGTTCTGGCAGCTCTTAAAATAGCCCCATTAAATAAAACAGCGCTCACAGTAGCTGAAGAAATACCATCTAAATCTCCAGGACCTTCAGTCCTCAATAAATTAATTTTAATTGGAAGCCTGATATCAAGATCTTTGTATTGAGCGGTAAATAATGGCATTACCAGTTCTCCGTCTGGAGTGTACATGCCTATAATTGGCTCTAAATGATCTATTACTTTAGCACCTGCAAGTCTTCCATCAAGTTTAAGACCAACTACTATATCAAATACTTGTGATGAATATCCAAGTGAACTGGTTATATCTTTAGTAATAAACAAATAGCCTAGTAAATTATTTTCTGAACTTATCGCAGCTGAAGGCACATCACCTTCAAGCCTTCCAATTTTTGTTGCTTCAGGAAAAAACTCTTGAGCTAATTCTAAGTTTACCCATGCAGGGTCTGATGCTCCCCATTTTCCAGATCTTAAACTATTAATATAACTTGTAGTTAAGCTTTCATCTTTTCCATCTAATTTATTATATTTATATTCTGGGTTTCTTAATTTATCAGCATACTCATCATTTAAACTTTTAGACTCAACAACCGAATCATTGGCAAATAAATTAATATTTAATAAATTAAGAAAAATTATTAAGCTAAGTTTTAATATAAGTTTTACCACTTAAAAAATACCCCAAAATTAGCAAACTTAACATAAAGTAATACCTAACATAGAATTCTAGTAAGATATATGTCAAATGTATTGTCTAATTTCTTGTCAAATACCTTGCAACTTTATTATAATCATGCTTAGATTTTATTGTGTTTTAATTTTTTGGGAGGAAAAACATGAGTGGAACATGGCTCAGCGAGCGCGAGCTCGCACTAGTTGACGGGGCAGAAAAATTAGATATAGATCTGCCAATACCTACGCAAATTGTTTCAAATGGTGAGTATCTACCACCTAAACAATCTGCAATTCAGAAAAAAGTTGAAGATCTAACAGTGGAAATGGCTGATAAAAACGCTAAACATTTGGGAATGTCAAGAAGACAATTCCTTCAAACAAGTTGTGGCATGGCAACAGCTTTCTTAGCTATGAATGAAATTTATGGCGGAGGCGTTTTTCAGGTAAATGAAGCAGAAGCAAGAGACCCTGAAATGATGATGGAAAGAACTGCTAGAGTTTCTGGACAATTTATTTTTGACGATCAAACTCACTTTTTAAGAGATGATTTTCCACATGAAGCAATATTAGGATTAGGAGAATTTGCTGCAGAACATTGGAACCCTAAGCTTAAAGAAGAAGGTTTATCATTAACAAGATATAAATTTGAAAACTATATTGCAGAAATTTGGTATAGATCAGATACTAAAATGGCACTACTATCAGGTGCTCCTTTTGATGACCCAAGTTGGTGGTTATTACATAATGATCAAATAGTTGCTGCAAGGGACATGATAAATGACTTTTCAGGTTCAACACGTATGCTAGGACATTCAGTAATAACTCCAGCACAAGATGGTTGGATGGATGAAGTTGATAGAGCTATTGAAGTTTTAAAACCCAATTCATGGAAATCTTATACTATTGGAGACCCATTATCTCCATCAAAATATCCATGGAGGTTAGATGATGAAAAGCTCATGTATCCTTTCTATGAAAAATCATTAAAGGCTGGCATTAATACTATATGTATTCATAAAGGGCTATTGCCGCCTGATTATGAAACTTCATTTAAAGGTGTATGGCAATACGCTACTGTAGATGATGTTCCAAAAGCGGCACAAGATTGGCCAGAAATGAACTTTGTTATATATCACTCAGCACTTCGTCCTTTCTTAGAACTACCAGACCAAGCATGGAATGAATTCGAAGAAAGTGGAGGATATATTAAATGGGCTTCAGATTTAGCAGCAATTCCAGAAAAATATGGAGTTTCAAATGTATATGGAGAAATTGGTTCTACATTTGCTAATTCTGCTGTAGCACATCCTAGATTCTGTGCAGCATTTATTGGAACACTGGTTAAAGGTCTTGGAGCTGACCATGTTGTTTGGGGAACTGATACAGTTTGGTATGGATCTCCTCAATGGCAAATAGAAGCTATGAGACGTCTTGAAGTACCAGAAGATATGCAGAAAAAATATGGCTTACCTGCGTTAGGTGGTGAGAACAGCTTAACTAAACAAGCTATCTTTGGTTTAAATTCTGCTAGAATTTATGGATTAGGCATGAATGAAGCAAATAACCTTCCAGATATGCCTGCATTCTCAGAAGATAAAATGGCAAACTTAGCAGCTAAGTTCCGTGAAGAGGGAGGAACAGCTTCTAATAAAAGATACGGATTTATCCGTAAAGCATAACCAATAAAGTTATTGGTTTCAAAAATATGAAACCCCGTCCCCTAGGGGCGGGGTTTTTAATTAAAAGGAAAATAAAATTATGAAAAAATTTAAAAGTTTTATTATACTTATTTTTAGCATTTCAGTTCTAAACTTTACTTCATATAACATAGCTAATTCAGCAGAAATTATTACTATCAAAGCAAATGAAGGTCGTCTTTATTTTGGAGGTTTATTTCCAAGTTATATTTTTTATATGCAAGGAGGTATTCCTGAAGATACAAAATCAGCATGGGTAGATAAAGAGTATTGGGCAGTTCTAGAAATTGATGAAAGTAGTAAAAATCATGGGGGTGAATCTACTATTTTTAAATTAAAAAGAACATCTAGTGCCAGTCCTCAACCTGAATGGTGTGTAACAGAAGGAGGATCAGAATTCGCTGGTAAAGGTCCTGCATGCTTAAAAACACCGGAAGACCCAAAAAGCATGAATCAACTTCGCTTTAAAGTTAAAACTCAATACAGTGAAACAGCAAAAAATTTACCTGCTGAATTACAAAACAAAAATTGGGTTCAATATGAGGTAGGATATGATGATGATGGAGTTGCACTTAATAGATTACCAGGAAGGTTATCACCTCCAGATCATACATTTGGCCCAGTAACACTATATATCGTTATAGACTAAATTACGTTAGTACAGCATTTGTAATTAACAAGTGCTGTATTAATCACCTGTAACTATTCTATTAACTAATTCTTTTACAGAAGGTATGAACCCGTTAGAATAAAAAGGATCTTGTTTGAACTTCCAAGCATTATGCCCTGCAAACATTAATTCGTTTTCTGGGTCATGCTCATGTGCGATATTTTGTAATGTTTTTTGTATACAGAAACTTCTTGGATCTACTTTTTTTCCAGTTGAATAATTATTTTCAGGATTGTCAGACCAATTTGAAAATTTACATTGACTTAAACAACCCATACAATCTTTTTGGTCACTTCTAATTTCTTTAGCTTTATCTTCTGAAACAAATACAATTGAATCTTCAGGAGTCTTAAGTACTTCGGTAAAACCTTGTTTAACCCAATTTGCTGCTTTTACTGCATCTTGTTTTGTGAAATAAAATATTTTATTTTTTCCCAGTTTTAAAGGCACTATCATTTCACCTACTTTAGATAAAGACGTTTTTAATTGACGTTTTTTTCGATCTATTAACTCTTTAATAAAAGAGTTCTTTACAGCGGATGAATAAAAATTAGTTGGACTAAATCTATGTAATAAAATATCTCCTTTATTTAATGTTAATAAACGCTTCTTCCATAAAGATGATATTGGACTTTCCTTAGTCAATAAAGGCCTTGTTCCAAATTGAAAAACTATTGGGCCTAAATCTTTATTATTTATCCAATCTACCCAATCTCTTAAATGCCATACACCTCCTGCCATAACGATGGGCGTATCTTTCAAGCCTATATTAACCATTTCTCTTCGTAACTCTAAAACTCTTGGGTATGGATCTTCTGGTTTGATAGGGTCTTCGTTATTTGATAAACCATTGTGTCCGCCTGCTAACCAAGGATCTTCATAAACAACACCTCCTAACCATTTAGAACTTCTAGAGTAAGCGCGTTTATATAATATTTTAAATGCTCTAGCAGAAGAAATAATAGGATAATAATAAACCCCAAAACTCTGACAAATATCTCCTAACCTATAAGGCATACCTGCTCCACAAGTTACTCCATGAATTATATTACCAGCTTTTTCTAAAATACCGGTTAATACTTTCTCTGCTCCTCCCATCTCCCATAATATATTAACATGTATCCTTCCATTTCCTTTTCTTGTATCATGAGCAATTTTAGCCTGAGTTATTCCTCCTGAAATAGCGTATTCTATTAGTTCCTGATGTCTATCTTTTCTAGATTTTCCAGAATAAATTTGTGGAATAACCTTACCATTAGAATCATAGGAATCCGCATTAACTCCTGATATGGTTCCAACTCCACCTGCTTCAGCCCAAGCACCCGAAGAAAGACCACTAGTAATAGCTACTCCTTTACCTCCTTCTATTAAAGGCAAAACATCTGCACCAGAAATTTTTATTGACTCAAGATTTGGAAACAATTAGCAATTCCTTTAAATTATCTTCTTTTTGGAGACCTTCTTTTTCCTCCTTTGTTTTTGGGACGTTCAGAATCTTGATCTGGAAATTGGTCTGATATATCCTCACCAGTATCCTGGTCTACTACTTTCATGGATAAACGAACTTTTCCCCTATCATCTAATCCCATTACTTTAACTTTAACTGTATCACCCTCATCACATATGTCAGTAACTTTTTCTACTCTTTCAGCAGCCATAGCACTAATATGTACAAGACCATCTCTTTTTCCAAGGAAATTCACAAAAGCTCCGAAATCCATGACTTTTACTACTGTACCCTCATAAATTACTCCCACTTCGGGTTCAGCTACAATACTCTCTATATCTGATCTTGCTTTTTCAATAGAATCTTTACCCATTCCAAATATTGAAATTAAACCGCTATCATCAATATCTATTTTTGTATCTGAACTAGCAGAAATTTCTTTTATTACTTTACCTCCTGAGCCAATAACTTCTCTAATCTTATCAACTGCAATCTGCATTTTTTCTATTCTAGGAGCATATTCACTTACTTCTGATCTAGGACTACTTAATTCTTTAGCCATCTCAGATAATATATGTAATCTTCCTTCTTTTGCCTGGTTTAATGCCTCTGTCATAATCTCTCTAGTAATTGATGTTATCTTTATATCCATCTGTAATGAAGTAATCCCACTTTCAGTACCTGCCACCTTAAAGTCCATATCACCTAAATGATCTTCATCACCTAAAATATCAGAAAGTACAGCATAATTTTCTTTTTCTTTTATTAATCCCATAGCTATACCCGCTACAGCCTTTTTCAAAGGAACTCCCGCATCCATTAAAGATAATGAAGCTCCGCATACAGTTGCCATTGACGATGATCCATTTGATTCTGTAATTTCAGACAGTACTCTAACAGTATATGGAAAATCCTCATAATCTGGCATCATAGGATGAATAGCTCTCCAAGCTAACATTCCATGTCCCGTTTCTCGTCTGCCTGTCCCCAACCTGCCTGCTTCACCTACTGAATAAGGCGGGAAATTATAATGCAACATGAAACTTCTTTTTGATTCTCCCTCTAAACTATCTAAAATTTGCTCATCTCTACTACTACCAAGAGTTGTTGTAACTAAAGCTTGAGTCTCTCCTCTCGTAAAAAGAGCTGAACCATGTGTCCTATTAAGAATAGATGATTCCGCTAAAATTGGCCTAACTGTTTTTAAATCTCTACCATCAATTCTTTTTCCTGATTTTAAAATTTCTCCTCTAACTAAATCTTTTTCAACTTTCTTTAATTGAGCGTTTATTTGGGAAATATTTAGATCTGTATCTTGCGCCTCATTTGAAACAGTATTTCTAATTTCAGAAAGTTTTTCTTGGCGTTTTTGTTTTACAGTTTCTGCGTATGCTTTCTTTAAAACAGACTTTGTAAATTTTTCAACATGTTTTTTCTCTTCAGCTCCTATTTCTGAAGGAACAAAATCCCATGGATCTTTAGCTGCTTGCTCTGCTAAATCTATGATAGAACTAATTGCTTTTTTTTGTTCATTGTGGCCAAAATCCACAGCAGCTAACATTATATCTTCAGATAGCTCATTAGCCTCTGATTCAACCATTAAAACCCCTGTATTTGTCGCAGCTACCACCAAATCTAACTTTGAATTTTCTAATTCTGCATAAGTAGGATTTAAAACATATTTATTATCTATATATCCAACTCTTGCTCCTCCAATAGGACCTAAAAATGGAACACCTGATATAGTTAAAGCTGCAGAAGTGCCTATTATTGACGGAATGTCAGGATCATTTTCTAGATCATGACTTAATACAGTACAAATTACCTGCACTTCATTCATAAAACCGTCCATAAATAGAGGTCTGATAGGTCTATCAATAAGCCTAGAAGTTAATACCTCTTTTTCACTTGGTCTTCCTTCTCTTTTAAAAAAACCTCCGGGTATTTTACCTGCTGCTGAAGTCTTTTCTTGATAATGTACAGACAAAGGAAAAAAATCCTGGTTTTCAACTGCTTCCTTTGCAGCCACCACTGTACACAAGACTTGTGTTTCGCCATACGTTACCAAAACAGCAGATGTTGCCTGTCTTGCTATTCTACCTGTTTCTAAAATTAACTTTTTACCACCATAATCTAATTCTTCTTTATATATATCAAACATACATTAATCCTTTTTTTTATCTATTTTCTATCTACATAATATTTAGTGCTATTCTGCTAGATAAACTTACTATTTACGCAAACCTAATTCTTTAATTAAATTAGTATAAGATTCCTTATTTTTAGAACTAATATAATCAAGTAATTTACGTCTCCTATTAACCATTTTAAGTAAACCCCTTCTAGAATGAACATCTTTTTTATGATCCTTAAAATGTCCTGCTAGATTATTAATTCTTTCAGTAAGTATAGCTACTTGCACCTCTGGAGATCCAGTATCTCCCTTATCACGTGCATATTTTTTTATTATTTCTTGTTTTTTTTCTAATGTAATCGACATCATGTATCTCCAATATTTAAAAGTTAAAAACTCTATAAGGTAAAATATTTTTATTTTCTATTTTTGCTAAAGCAACAGGTTGTGAGTTGCTAGAAACAAAAACAATCTTTTTATCCTTAATTCCTTCTTTAATAGATACCCTCTGGCCCATGGATAATAATTTAGCTTTATTTTTATCAATATCAATTGCCGGGATGTCGTCCAGCACAAAAGATAATGGCATTAAAATATCTAATAACTTAGCTTTATCTACTAGCTTTTCAATATCTGCAAGTAAAATCGCATCTTTATATAAAAAAGATCCTACAGTTAAACGTTTCAAATAAGTAATATGACCATCCATTCCCATCGATTTAGCAAGGTCACGTGCTAAAGATCTAATATAAACTCCCTTACTACAATCTACTATAAATCTTGATTTATCAGTACTAATATAGTTACTCAAAACAAAATTCTCTATAAATACTTTTCTTGGTTTTATGTCAAATTTAATATTATTACGTGCTAACTCATATGAACGCTTACCATTTATTTTTATGGCGGAATATGTTGGCGGTATTTGATCAATATTTCCAACAAAACCATTTAGATTTTTTATAATATCATTTTTAGAAGGTCTGCTTGTACTTTTAGCTATAACTGTTCCTTCTGAATCTTCTGTATCAGTTGATTTGCCCCATTCTATATCAAACTCATACTTTTTTTTAGCATCCATAGCATAAGACATTGTCTTTGTTGCTTCACCTAAAGCTACTGGCAATACCCCTTCCGCTAAAGGATCCAATGTTCCGGCATGGCCTGCTTTTTTTACTCCTACTATTTTTTTCAAATAATTTGTGGCTTTTGCAGATGAAAGGCCTTTTTGTTTATTTAAATTTATCCAGCCATTAAACATTTTAAACACCTTGTCTTACTATATATTATTTTTAGCCTTGAAAATTAAATTATCAATATAAGCTTGTTTCTCTA